>ERZ1699233.26-NODE-26-length-19510-cov-2.615746_pt1 | contig 19510 bp, 20 predicted proteins | sample MGYA00581539_ERZ1699233 | MGnify/ENA primary metagenome ERZ1699233 (study PRJEB42319, sample SAMD00040316) | human oral metagenome | material: saliva | host: Homo sapiens | study: EMG produced TPA metagenomics assembly of PRJDB4115 data set (Metgenomic analysis of... | reverse complement strand
TGCACAGCTTATCGGGTCGTTAGCTCAGTCGGTAGAGCAGCGGACTTTTAATCCGTTGGTCGAGCGTTCGAATCGCTCACGACCCACCAAATATGAAAACCTGCTTTGAAAAAAGCAGGTTTTTTTACGTTTGAACTTTAGGATTTTGTTGAAAATATTTTGTTATTGAAACAATCCATAGCACATCAAGCATCAGGCCGTCTGAAAGATATTTTCAGACGGCCTGAAGTTTTATAGGAATGGTTTTGAGAAATAAGTTTTCTACTTAGTGCAGACAAACGGTTTAAAACCTTACCTGCGTCTGCAACTGCCTACGATAAACCAATACGGCAGCAGTCAGCGTGGCAAAAGAGAATGCAGACAATAAAAGCAGATAACGGCCGATTCCGTCCAGTCCGCTGCGGTTGAGCAGCAGTTCTTGAAAAGCCTTCAAGCCCCAAGCCATCGGGGAAATCCAAGTGAGTTGCTGCATGGTTTCGGGCATGACGTGTGCGGGCACCATAATGCCGCCGATTGCCGCCATCAGGATAATGCCGCCGCCTCCGAGGACGACGGCGTGTTCGGTGGATTTGGCGCAGACGCTGATTAACAGCGCGTAGCCGAGCGCGGCGGCGCTGACGGCGGCGGACAGCAACGCGTAGGGAATAAGGCTGCCGTTGAGTATGAGGGCGGGTACGCCGATTTCGGGCAGCAGGTAGCGGCCGAGCAGCAGCATTCCGACAAACTGAAGCTGGTTAATCAGGAAATAGGGGACAAGTTTCGCTGCAATCAGGCCGGACGCGGAAGCGCGGGCGAGGCGCAGACGGGTGATGGTGTTGGTCTGGCGTTCTAATGCCATGACGTTCGACAGTGGTATCATAATGAAAAACATACCGAAAATCAGCCATGCGGGGACGCTGTGCTGTACGGCGTTGGGTTTTTCCACTGTGCCGCTGCCTGCACTCAGGTAATGCTCTTCTAGCATTTTTTTATCTAAAAAGCTGCGCACGGCGGCGAATTGTTCGTCGTTTTTTTCATCGACTTTTTTCTGGATGTCTTTGCGGATGGAGCGGGGCAGTTTTTTATTGTCGATTTTGATGCCGTCGTTGTTGTCGAAATAGGCGTCCAGCCGCGTTTGGGTGTAGTGCTGCTGCAAAACGCCTTTAACCGCCGCCAGCCACGAAGGCTCGGTATCGGGCGGTACATAGATTTGCAGGGCTTTGTTGTCGGCGATTTTGCCGGAAGCGGCGTTCGGGTTGTGCAGCACCAGTTGGAAACGCTTGTCGTGCAATCCATTTTGCGCGTCGGTCAGTTTTTCAGACGGCATCAGCGTGACATGAATCTGCTCTTTTTCCAACGCAGCGGCCAGCGTGGTATTGATACTGTCGTCTGTCGAACCGACCAGCGCGATGCGGCTGTCGGTGTGCGGGTCTTGGTCGCGGCTCAGCGCCAACGACATAATCAGCATGAAGGCGATGGGCATCACAAACAACACGGCCAAACCGTGCAGGTCGCGGCAGAGCAGTTTGAGTTCTTTGAGGAGGGAGGAAATCGTCATTGTGGATTTTGCTTATCTGTTGCCGGTTCGTCTTTGCGCAGGAAATCAAGGTAAAACGTTTCCAGCGAACCGTGTCCCTGCTGGAAGTAGCGGATTTGTGCGCCGCTTTGTTGCAGGGCGGCGTAAACGGCGGCGGCATCGTGCGTTGTTTCCATCATGCCGCGGCTGTCCACTTGCTTGGCACCCAAAGCGGTCAGCGTTTGAGGCGGCAGCGGCGGTTCGACGGTAAAGCGCACGACACCGGTTTGCGTGCTTAAAAGCTCGTCCAAACCGCCGTGGTACACCAGCTTGCCGTGTTGCAGCAGCGCGATTTTGTCGCAAAGCTGCTCGATTTCCGACAGATAGTGCGAGGTGTAGACCACCGTTACTCCCTGCCGCGTCAAATCCGCCACGCTGTCGAGGATAAAGCGGCGCGACTGCGGGTCGATGCCGACCGTGATTTCGTCGAGGAACACCAGTTGCGGCGTGTTAATCAGGCCGATGGCAAAATTCAGACGACGTTTAAGCCCGCCCGAAAGATGCTTCGCCGCCTTGTTTTTATGGGCGGTCAGGTCGGTCTGTTCCAACAGCGCGTTCAGACGGCCTTTGTCGCGCACTTTGTAAAGCGAGGCGAAAAACAGCAGGTTGTCCCACACAGAAAGCTGCGGATAAAACGCGAAATCCTGCGGCACCAAACCGATTTTCTGCCGCTCGCTGCGGCTCAACAGGCGCAACGGCTTGCCGTCAAACAAAATTTCGCCCTGCCGTACTTCCTGCAAGCCTGCCAAAAGCGACATCAGCGTCGTTTTCCCCGCACCGTTGTGGCCGAGCAGCCCCAAACATTCGCCGTTGGCAATATCGAACGACACATTGTCCAGCGCGGCGGTTTCGGCTTTGGGATAACGGTGAGAGAGAGATTGGATTTGAATCATAGCTTCCAAATTGCCCTTTAATGAATATTCATAGTGATACAGTCCATACGTAACGCTGTCGGAATTTACCGTCTTTAAATACGAAACACATACCGAAAGAACCGGCATCATTATTCACCGAATTAAACAGATAAAGCGTCTTATCGCTGCGGCGGTAATAGGCTTTCCAGCCTTCATACACATTGCTGCCGCGTGCAGTGGTGGCAAAATCGGGCAAGAACAGCCCTTGCAGTTCGGCAGCAGGAACTGCTTGACCGTTTAGCGTGATCTGTTCTATTGCAAATACGCTTTTCGGAATAGAGCCGTCTGTGCCGTAAAATGGTTTGCCCCGATAGAGAGGCGCGGTATCACTATTTGGGGCTGTACCTGAAAAGTCGCTGCGTTTGGGGTGGATACGGCGGGCAGTGATGTGTACCGTTTGTCCGCTGCCGGACAAAGTTAACGTATCACCGCGACCGAAGTGTTCGTGTAGGGTAACGAAGTTTTTGTCGGAGGCAGGAAATATCAGACGGCTGCGGTGGATAAAGCCGTAACCGCCGGTGGCTGCCTGTTGCAACAGCGAGGTACAGAAATTCGGATTGTCTTTGCTGGCTTCGCCTACACATTCCAACGGCGTGCCGTTGGGAATTTTTGCCAAAACTTTGGCGTTCAAATCGGGGCTTTCGCGTAAGTTGGTATAGCCGTCAGCATCATGAACCAAGGCAAAGCCATCCGGCGGCGCAGCATGGGTTAAGGTGGAACACAATAATAAGAGAGCAGCTAAGTAACGCATTTTTATCATTTCTTTTAGTTTTCAGACGGCCTTATTTGAGCGATATTTAAATCGCAGCACCCCATAAATAACGGCGCTGGAATTTGCCGTCCTTAAATATAAAGCAGACGCCGAAGGGAGCGCCGTCCGCCCCTTGTCTGCCGAACAGATAAAGTGTCTTATCACTGCCGCGGTAATAGGCTTCCCAGCCTTGATATACATTGCTGCTGCGTGCAGTGGCGGCAAAATCAGGCGAGAACAGTCCTTGCAGTTCTGAGGCAGGAACCGTTTGACCGTTTAGCGTGATGCTTTCAAGCGCGAATACACTTTTGGGAATGATAGAGTCCACGCCATAGAACGGTTTGCCTTGATAGAGGCGAGCGGTGTATTTGTCTTTGCTGATACCCGAGAAATCACTGCGTTTAGGGTGGATGCGACGGGCAATGATGTGTACCTTTTGTCCGCTACCAGACAAAATCAGCGTATCGTCGCGACCGGATTGTTCGCGCAGTCGGATGAAGCTTTTATCAGAAGCGGGAAATATCAGACGGCTGCGATGGATAAAGCCAGAATCGTCGGCACTTGCCTGTTGTAGCTGAACAAAACAGAAGTCCGACCTGTTTTCACTGAGTTCTTCCACACATTCCAACGGCGTGCCGTTGGGAATTTTTGCCAAGACTTTGGCATTCAAATCGGGTCTTTTTCGTAAGTTGGTGTGTCCGGCGGCATCATGAACCAAGGCAAAGCCGTCCGGCGGCGCTGCATGGGTTAGGGCGGAACATAATAATAAGAGTGTGGCTAAGTAACGCATTTTTACCATTTCTTTGAGTTTTCAGACGACCTGAATGTCAAAATAATTCACGGTAGATTAATTAGGATCGAATAAATCCTGATTATTTCAATAATCCCCGCCATAACGCTTCTTCATTATCCGCAATTTTGCGCAGAAATTCGGCGATGTTGCGGCAGCCGTTTTCAGATGGTTTTTTGCATTGTTTCACGCACATGGCTGCAAACTGACGCCATTGGTCGCCGATGGTAGTCATTTGTTCTGAGGCCGTCTGAAATGCAGGTTCGTTGCAGATATGGGCGGCTTGTTCGAGGAAGTAGGCGTAGATATAGCGGAAACCTGCGCCGCCGGTACCGATTTCTTCCTGCATCCGCACCAAATGGCCGAGAAACAGTTTTTGGTATTTGTCGTTTTGTTTGGCAGGCAGGGATTCGATTTTTTTGGCCAGCGTACGGATGCCTTTGACGCCGATGAAAAAGACCGGTGCGAGCATATGTTTGGCGTTTTTGCGTATGGCTTTGCGGATAATGGCGGGCAAGTCTGCCATGATTTTTTCAGACGGCCTGTTGTCTTCCAAGGTGTACATCATGCCTTTTGCCGCCAATACGCCTTTGGCAAAGCGCGCCCGTTGCAAATCTTCGGCGGCGCAGCGTTGTACGGTTTCAAATACGGGGTCGCTGATGAGGTAGTCGTTGCCGTCTTTGCCGTATACTAAAAGATTGTGTGCGTTGAAATGGAAGCGCATTTGCGGCGGGAAGTAGGGCAGCCAGAAGACGGAGGTTTGCAAACCGGCCAGTTTGCCTGAGGACAGCGCGGTATCCAATGCGGCTTGTCCGCTTTGTGCGTCGGAAAATTTGCGGACGGATAATTTCAGCCCCAATGCTTTGCAGGTGTTTTTGATGATGCTGCGCGGTGCGGTACGGTAGGAAACCAGCGGCATGCCGTTTAATTTGATCAGCGGCATCCAGACAAATGTCAGCGCATGGGCAATGCCGAAAATCATGGCTTCGTCTAAATTGTGGCCATGGTATTTGAGTAGGGTGGACATCACACCGCTTTCGCAATGGGCGGTATGCTGGTGTGGAAATTCTTGTGTGGTCATAAAGTTATTGGTTTTCGTGCAATGTTTTCAGACAGCCTGAATCGGTCGGAATGGGTTTGTTGTTTTGGAAATCAGCGGGCTTCTTTGGCCGCTTCCTGCTCGGCTTTGTAGCGGCGCAGAAACTCGATGGCGGCGGCTTTTTCGGCTTCGTTGCCGTATTTGGCATCACGTTGGGCGCGGCGCAGTTCGGCGCGTTCTTTGGCTTCTTCGATTTGGCGCGCTTTGAAGTCTTCGCGATTATCGGAGGAGACGAGTTTGTCCTGTTGCGATTGCGCTTTGGCCATGGCTTTGGCAATCAAATCCATGGGATTGAATGCGGCACTTGGTGCGGCTGTTTGGGTTTGTGCCTGTGCGGCCTGTTTGGCTTTGACGGCGGCTTCGCGTTGCGCCAGTAGGGCTTTGCGTTCGGCATCATCGCGCTGTTTGCGCGCGGTATGGCGTTCAAAACGGCTTTGCGCGTGTTCGGCGGCAGCAAAGCGCGGTTCGGCAGAGGTGCTGAAACGGCGTGCGGACGGTAGGAAGGGCTGCGATACGGGAACCATGTCGATGCAGTCGACGGGGCAGGGGGTAACGCACAAGCCGCAGCCGGTGCATTCGTCGCTGATGACGGTGTGCATCAGTTTGGATGCGCCCATAATGGCATCGACAGGGCAGGCACGGATGCAGGCGGTACAGCCGATGCAGACGGCTTCGTCAATCAGGGCTACGGCTTTGATTTGTGTTTTTGCCGGCGCGAGGTAGGGTTTGCCCAACAGGTCGGCAATGTCTTTCATGACGGTTTCCCCACCCGGCGCGCACAGGTTTACCGGCGCTTCTCCTGCCGATAGGGCGCGCGCATAGGGTAAGCAGCCTTCATAGCCGCATTCACGGCATTGGGTTTGCGGCAACAGTCGGCTGATGCTTTGGATGGGAATGGTCATCATGGATAGTCAAAATCGAAAAGGCGCATTATATCAGATTGTTGCGTTTGTTTTGGCGAAACCCGCTTTGCTTATTTTAGTGAAACTCTCCATACTCGTTTTAGAGAAACGCGCTACGCCCGTTTTCAGACGAGCCTGAGTCGGGTTTGCGTTATAATTTTGAAATGGGTTTATTCGGGTAATTAGGAATGACGGCTACACTTTGCCCCTGTCAGTCGGGGCGCGGTTATACGGAATGTTGCGCACCGTTTCATGCGCGTGAGGCGGCGGCCTCGACAGCGGAAGAGTTGATGCGTTCGCGTTACAGCGCGTATGTTTTGCAGGAAATCGACTATATCGTGGACACGACTGTCCCTGCGCAGCAGAATTTGTTGGATAAGCAGGATTTGGCAGCATGGAGTAAGCAGACGCAGTGGTCGGGATTGAAGGTTATCCGTCATGTGCCGTTTGGCAAGCTGCATGCTTTGGTCGAGTTTGAGGCGTATTTTGAAGAGAACGGGCAAACCGAGTGCCATCATGAATTGTCGGCGTTTGTGAAAATAGACAGGCGTTGGTACTTTATTGATCCGGCCGTTGCGTTGCCGACGATGAAACAGCCTTGTTTGTGCGGTTCGGGCAAAAAGTTTAAGGCGTGTTGCGGACAGTTTTTCAAATAGTAATGTAAACAGGCCGTCTGAACGTTCAGACGGCCTGAGCTGTTTTTGCAGATAAAAAAAACCATTCATACTAAGGGAGAAGTATGAATGGCCAATACATTGCGGGAAAACGTCTTACTTGCTGCACCGCCCAAAAGGGATGAAAGAGCGGTGTTGTGTCAGCGATTAATATTCTACTATTTTTAGTATTAAATGCTGTTAAGAAGTGAAATAATTTCAATAAGTTGCAAGATAATCGTGATTTTTTGAAGATAAACGGTATTTTTACTGATTTTCTCGAATCCATTTCACCCATTGCTGAAACAGCTCGGGTTGCAATGCGGCGATGACGGAACGCTTGAATACATGTTCGCCGCTCCAAAAATCGTCGCCTTCCAAAGTGGTCAGGCAGCCGCCGGCTTCTTCAAAAATTAATGCGCCGGCGGCGTAGTCCCACAGCTTTTGTCCGCCGTGGATGTAAATATCGTAGCGGCCGCTGGCAAGGTAGCACCAATCGAGCGTGCTGCTGCCCATGCTGCGGATTGTGCCGAATGGGGCAAGGGTATTCATGCGGCTGGCGAGTTTGCCCGAACGCAGGTATTTGATTTCTACGCCGGCAATGGATTCGTTGAGTTTTTTGTTTCCGGAACGCAGCGGCAGCGGCGTGCCGTTGAGGAATGCGCCTTTGCCGCGTTCGGCATAGAAACATTCGCCGCTGACCGGATTGTAAATCACGCCCAATTCGGCGTGGCCGTTTTTAACCAGCGCGACGGATACGGCAAAATGCGGCAAACCGTTGACGAAGTTGTTTGTGCCGTCGATAGGATCGACAATCCACAGGCCGTCTGAATGTTCGTTCCACAAACGGGTTTGCTCCTGAACGCTCATCTCCTCGCCCAACATCGGACAATCCTCCAATAAGAGCAGGGCGGCGGCAAAAGCGGTTTGTGCGGCCAAATCCGCTTCACTCAAAACCGAACCGTCTTCCTTGCGTCGTGACGGCGTGTTCAGAAAACGCGGCATGACTTCGGTTTGGGCGATGTGGCGGACGACTTTCTGTAAACGATATAGCACGGCGTATCCTTGTTTTTTGCAGTTTTGCGTGACAGTGGATTAAAATTCGGGAAGTTTTAAATTATAGTGGATGAAATCGAAATCAGGCAGGTAAGTGTATGTCGCCGTGTTTCAATTTCGTTCACGAAAGTCCAAATTATATACATGAATAAAGCAGGAAACCATGCCCCGATTTTATGTTGATTTTGCCTTAAGCCCCGACAGCGTGGTCGAATTGCCCGATAATGTGGTGCGCCATTTGAATGTATTGCGCGTGAAAAACACGGAAGAAATCGTGTTGTTCAACGGCAATGGCAAGGCATATCCGGCTTTGCCCGAAGTTTTAGAAAAACGCCGCGCCAGCGTGCGGATTTTGCGTGAAGAGGCAACGGACAATGAATCGCCGCTGAACATTACGTTGGTACAGGCGGTATCCGCCGCCGAGCGCATGGATTTCACTTTGCAGAAAAGCGTGGAATTGGGCGTGGCAGAAATTCGCCCGGTCATCAGCGAACGCTGTGTCGTCCGCTTGAGCGGCGAACGCGCTGAAAAGCGGGTGACGCGTTGGCAGGAAATCGTCGTTTCGGCGTGTGAACAAAGCGGCCGCAATATTGTGCCGAAGGTTTTGCCGCTGACGACTTATGCACAGGCTCTGCAACAGTTGCCGCAGGAAACGACCAAACTGTTAATGAGCTTGAACCGTGCACAAAAACTGAGCGATGTTCGGCCGCAATCCGGTAAGGTCGTGTTTATGGTCGGCCCGGAAGGCGGCTGGACGGAGAAGGAAGAGCAGCAGGCATTTGATGCCGGTTTTCAATCCGTTACGCTTGGCAAACGGGTGTTGCGTACCGAAACCGCCTCACTTGCGGCCATTGCCGCCATGCAGACGCTTTGGGGCGATTTTGCATAAAGTTCAGGCCGTCTGAAAACGAGCGTAGCGAGTTTCGTTAAAACGAGTGTAACGAGTTTCGCTAAAACGAGCTGTTGCTTCATGAGATAAAAATGGGAGTTTAAAAAATGTCTTACACCTTTACACTGGCTGAGCACGAGCTGGAAGCGGAGTTGAAAAAGTTAATCGTGCAAGAGGCCGATAAGGCCGACGATGTGGATATGGATGATTTCACCGACGATGCACTTTTGTTTGGCGATGACAGTCCGGTCGGTTTGGATTCGCTTGATGCGCTGCAAATCAGCGTTGCCTTGCAACAGTATTTCCAAGTGCGTCTGCAGGGCGACCGGATGGTGCGCAAACATATGATGTGCGTACGCGATTTGGCGGCGTTTATCCGTGCGGAGCATGGCGCGTGAGTTGGGTTTGCGGTACGGCGGCCACTTCTACCTTGAATCCGCAAACGGATTTCAGACGGCCTGATGCGGTGTCTTATACGTTTTTAAACCAACCGCAGCAAGCTGCTTATTTTCGTGCATTCGCCGGCGACAGTTTGAGGCGGAAGGAATTTGCGGATATTGCCGAACAACATTTGCGCCGAGCCGCTGAAAGTGCAGGCTGGCCGTCTGAAAGCTGGCATGATGCGCCGGTGTTTATCGGTTCCAGTTCCTATTCCATCTCCGAATATGAAAACCGCCATTTTGCGGGCAATAGGGCGGTAGAAGAACACAATTTGCTTTATCTCGCCGAAGATTTGCGCCGGCGCAGCGGTAATCGGCAGATTTTCAGTTTCGCTACTGCCTGCACTTCATCCGCCCATGCGCTGATTCAGGCGGATAACTGTTTGCGCGGCGGGGCAGAGCGTGCCTTTGTGCTTGGCATTGAAAACCTCAACCGGCTGACCTTGCTGCATTTTCACAGCTTGGGTTTGCTGGCCGAACAGTATCAGCCTTTTGGCGGAAACGGTTTGATTTTAGGCGAAGGTGTTGCCGCACTTGCCTTATCTTCCGCTGCTCCTGAATCTTCTTCAGGTCGTCTGAAACTTATCGGACACGCCGCCAATACAGGCAATGACCTGATTCAAAGCGATGGCCAAGCGCAAGAGCAAGTGATGCGCCGTGCGTTAGATATTGCAGGTATCTCTCCTGAAAGCATTGCAGCCGTTAAAACACACGGCATCGGCACGGCTGACAGCGATGCTGCCGAATTGGCCGCACTGGAAAAAATATTCGGAACGCTGCCGCCTCTGATGGCGTTCAAACCGCAAATCGGACACACACTTGGCGCAACGGCAGCCCTTGAAACAGCCCTGCTTTTATCCGCTTTAAAACAAGGCGGAAGCAACGATTATCAGGGGCGGGAAATTCGTTTTTCCGAGTGCGCGGCTTCACAAAAAGGCGGCTTTTTCTGTTTGGCCAATCAGTTTGGTTTTGGCGGCAGCAACACATCTTTGGTATGGCAATGGCAACCGTAAATCCTAATATCCGTATTACCGCCGCCGTGTGTTTTGATACTGACGCCGGCACCGGCAGTAAAATCCTCAAACAAACCTTAAAGCAGCAAAGCGGTATAGATACCCGCCGCCTCAGCCGCTTGAGTTTGATTGCCGCGCTTGGTGCAGGGCAACTGAAAGAGCAATGCGAAATTCGTTCTGATTGCGCCGTTTTTCTCGGTACGCCGTTTTCTTCGCCATCCGTATTTGAAAAAATGGCAGACAATGTGCTGAACCATCACGCCGCGATGCCGTTTGACTTTATTGCCAACCTGCACAATGCTCCCGTTTTTCATGCCGCGCAAGCGTTAGGAACGCATGGTGCAACTTTGGTCGTTACTGCCGACAACAATGTAGATACCTGCTTTCATCCATTATCTCTGGCGATGCAGTCTTTGCAAAATGGCGGACAAGCTGCGGTTGGTTGGGTATATGAACATCAAGCAGTCCGTGCCGATACCTATGAAGGCAGTATCTGGATTTTGCTTGAAGCCGGTACAGATCAGGGTGTTCCCGTTGTGTTGAATAATGAAGTGATGCAGGCTGATAGGCCGTCTGAAAAGCCGCAATATTATTGGCAAAATATCGCCGATTGGCTAGAAGCAGTAATGGCGCACGAGGGTAGGGATGTGAAGAAATATACTTTGGCGTGATGGGGAAAATGATTTTAGAGAATGAGTTTGTTTGTTGAAGTAAATAGGTTGTAAGCCATTAAAAAGGCCGTCTGAAAATATTTTCAGACGGCCTTTTGGTATCAAAAAAACAATCAACGAGACATCTCGCCTTGAATAGCGCGGATATTCGCTTTACGGGCGTTGATGGTACGGGTCAGTTGTTGGATTTTAATCTGGTCGCCTTTTTGTTTGGCCGCATTCAGCTGGGTTTGAAGGTGGGTAATAGCGGCCTGTTCATTGCGTACTTCGGTCTGCAATATCTGTTTGCGGGTTTCTTTAGGGCTTGGCTTAGGAGCCGGCGTAACCACAGGTGCAGTACGGATAACAGGGGCTTTGTATTTGCTGTATGAAGAACTGCGTGATTTGTTCTGACGGTTGCGCAGGGTAATATTAAGGCGCGGATTGGCAGCTTCGGCTGTGTTGGTCACGCTTGTAATCGGTACATTCGGCAGAATTTTGATATCGCTGTCATTATTTCCTTTATCCAGCAAAATGTCAGCTGCCGGTTTGTATGCTTGAGGGAAAGGTGTTGGGACAGTGGTTTTGCCATGTTCTACCGGAGCGGAAGTTGCTGGCGTGCTTGGTTCGGCCGAAGCTGTGGCAATAGGTTTGGCTGCTTGTTCTTCAGATGCGAGGACAACGGCTGTTTTAGTACGGCTGACCTTGGCTTTGCGTCGAGAGGAGGTTTTGGCATAAGTTTTGCCTTTGCGCTTAGTCTCGACTTTGGCAGGTGTTTTATCGAGCACTTCATCCTGAGCTGTTACCGCTTGGTTATTTTGGGTAGTTGAAGTTTGCGGCTGAGCTGCCGAGTTCTGAATAATCTCTTGTGGAATTTGGATTGCAGGTACAACAGGTTGAACAGCTGGTGTTTCATTAATAATAGCAATGCCGTCTGAAACTGTTTTCTCGGTAGAAGCAGTAGGTTGGGCTTGTGCGGCAAGCATTACAGGAACAACACTGTTTTCTGTTTGGGTCGCACTAGACTGAGTTTGTACGACAGGAGTTGTATTGCGGACAGTAGTGTCAGCAACATAGTTTTCAGCTTTTATTGTGGGCGGCGCTTCCAGAGTAGGCGTATTGTTGGGAACGATTACGCTGTCCGCAATGGCTTTGTCGGCTGCAACGGTAGGTTGGATTTGTGCTGCGAGCGTTGGAGGAACAATAGTGTTGTCCTCTTGAGCAGCAGTCGTCTGCGTTTGTACGACAGGAGTTGTGTTGTGGACAGTAGTATCAACAACATAGTGTTCAGGTTTTGCAACGGCTGGTGTTTCCAAAACAGGCGTATTGTTGGAAACGATTACGCTGTCTGCAATGGTTTTATTCGTAGGCACAGCTTGTCGAGTTTGTGCCATCGGAATGGAAATAGGTGCGGGAACACCGTATTCATTTCGAGTAACAACGACTGGGGTTTGTACCGCAGGCGTTGCTTGAGAAGTATGAACGTAGTCAGCGGCAGATGCTTTAAATTCTGTTGTTTGTACCGTTTTTAAAACCGGAGTGTCGCCTGGAATCGCAACGACGCTGTTTTCTGTTACATTGTTTGTTTCAACTATGCGACAGGCGTCATTGATCTGATATGAAGCATAAACGGTGATGCCTTCAACATTGCAGACATACTCGGCAGCATTCGCGGCGGCGGGGAGGGTCAGGCTGAGGGCAATGGCGGTTTTGCAGAAAAACGGTTTCATAAAGGCAATAGAATCAGGTTGTTTGTTCAAAGTGTAATTATACTATGTACACTGTCAGCATCCGCCAACTTATTTTTAGGCGGTGTAAAACTGTGGCTGAAAGGTTGAAAATTGGAATAAAAGGTTTTAGGCCGTCTGAAACTTGTCATATAAAGTTTCAGACGGCCTTTGCTGTCATGGCGGATTAAGCGTTCAACAGGCTTTCGTCCAATGTCAGCTCTTCGTTTTTATTGACGGCGACTTTGCGTGCCAAAACGTTTTGGGCGATTTCGTGTGCTTCAGTAAGCGAGTGCATCAGGTAAGTACCGCATTGGTATTCGTTCAGCTCGGGGATTTTGCTTTGGTCTTGAACGGTCAAAACATCCTGCATTGAAGCGAGCCATGCGTCGGCCACTTTTTGCTCGTCGGGCGTACCGATGAGGCTCATGTAGAAACCGGTGCGGCAGCCCATCGGGGAAATATCGATGATTTCAACGCCGTTGCCGTTTAAGTGGTCGCGCATAAAGCCTGCGAACAGGTGTTCCAGCGTATGAATGCCTTTTTCGGGCAGGATTTCTTTGTTGGGAATGCAGAAACGCAGGTCAAACACGGTAATGGTGTCGCCTTTGGGCGTGGTCATGGTTTTTGCCACGCGTACGGCAGGGGCGTGCATACGGGTGTGGTCGACTTTGAAACTGTCTAGTAGGGGCATTTGGGTGTCCTTTAAGGTAAATAGATTTTTCGCTAGGGATATTTGAAGACTGAATCACAATTCCGCAATCTCAACTGCTTCGCCCGAAGCCGCACTCAGTGCTTCGTTTAAAACGTCGTAGAAATCGCGGCTGTCGCGTGTTGCCAGCCATTTGCCGTTTTGCTCGGCGAAATGGTAGCCGCCGCTTTTGGCGGCAATCCACAATTCTTGGTTGGGCGTGTGGCGGTTGACGATGATTTGCGTGCCGTTTTCGGCTTCGATGGTCAGTACGTTTCCGGCAAACTGGCAGTCGAAATCCCAGCCGTTTTCATCGATTTGGTCTTCGATGTGTTCGAACAACTCTTCGCTCATGCGGATGAATTCGCTTTCGGTCATCATGGCTTTTTGTATGGTTTTTGTTTAAGATACCGAATCTTGCCACATTCGTAATGATGAAGAAAGTTTTACTGATGAAATACGGCGTATTTTTTGCAGCGGCAACGGCTCTGCTGCTCTCTGCCTGCGGCTACAAAGGCGATCTCTACCTGCCCAAAGAAGGCGACAAGGCGCGCTTCGGCGTGATTCAAACCGGCTTGAAATTCGATACGGCCAAAGAACCGACCACTCAAACCAACGATTAAAAAAGACTTCACAAACATGACCTTATTCTGCGAACAACTCCCTTATACACACCTTGCCGAAGAGTTTGGTACGCCGCTTTATGTGTACAGCAAATCTGCGCTGACCGAGGCATTTGAAAACTACCAAACCGCGTTTGCCGCTTTAAATCCGCTTGTCTGCTACGCAGTGAAAGCGAATGGCAACCTGAGCATCATCAAGCACTTTGCTTCTTTGGGGAGTGGTTTTGATATTGTGTCCGGCGGTGAGTTGGTGCGTGTTTTGGCGGCAGGCGGCGATGCGGCGAAAACGATTTTTTCCGGTGTAGGTAAGAGTGAAGCAGAAATCGAGTTTGCGCTGAATGCTGGCGTGAAATGCTTCAATATGGAAAGCATTCCCGAAATCGACCGCATTCAGAAAGTTGCCGCGCGTTTGGGTAAAGTCGCTCCTGTTTCCCTGCGCGTCAACCCCGATGTCGATGCTAAAACCCATCCTTATATCTCCACCGGCCTGAAAGCCAATAAATTCGGTATTGCCTATGCCGATGCGCTTGAGGCCTATCGTCATGCTTCCCGACAAAGCCATTTGAAAATTGTCGGTATCGACTGCCATATCGGCTCCCAACTGACCGACCTCAGCCCGCTTGTCGAAGCCTGCGAACGTATCTTGGCCTTGGTCGACCAACTGGTAGCCGAAGGCATTGTGTTAGAACACTTGGACTTGGGCGGCGGTGTCGGCATTGTTTACCAAGACGAAAATGTGCCTGATTTGGGTGCGTATGCCAAAGAAGTTCAAAAACTGATCGGTACACGCCGTCTGAAACTGGTTCTCGAGCCAGGCCGCAGTTTGGTCGGTAATGCAGGTGCGTTGTTGACGCGCGTCGAATTCGTCAAACATGGCGAAGAGAAAAACTTTGTGATGGTCGATGCGGCGATGAACGATTTGATGCGCCCGGCACTTTATGATGCTTATCATCACATTGAAGCGGTCGAAACCAAAGACATTGAGCCTCTGACGGCCAATATCGTCGGCCCGATTTGCGAAACCGGCGACTTCCTCGGCAAAGACCGCACCATCGCCTGCGAAGAAGGGGATTTGCTGCTTATCCGCAGCGCCGGTGCGTATGGCTCAAGCATGGCGAGCAACTACAACACGCGCAACCGTGCGGCGGAAGTATTGGTTGACGGCAACGAATGCAAACTTATTCGCCAACGTGAAACCATCGAGCAGCAAATGGCCAACGAATTGGCTTGTTTGTAAGGTTTGATTGTTTAAAAGGCCGTCTGAAAGCTTGATTGACTTTCAGACGGCCTTTGTTATGAAAGAAAAGGGCATGTATCCAACACGCCCTTTTTTAGCTAATCAATAATGCGGCGGAATCTCGTCGCGCAGGCTGTACGGTTCGCGTTCGCCGTTTGCGCCTTTATCCTGCATCCGTTGATACAGAAGCCGCAGCTGGCCTTGCTGCAAATCCAAAGCCTGCTGCATCTTGGCGATGGTGTCGTTCAGACTGCCGATTAAATCTTCCTGCAAGGCCGTCTGAATTTCCAGCTCCGTGACGCGGTGTTCCAATTCCCGAATATCGCTCATATTACAGCACCATTGCGGCAATCCAGCCGGCAGCCATCAGCGGGATATTGTAGTGGATAAAAGTCGGGATAACCGAATCGCGGATGTGGTCGTGCTGACCGTCGGCATTCAAACCCATGGTCGGGCCGAGCGTTGAGTCGGAAGCAGGGGAGCCGGCATCGCCCAGCGCGCCTGCCGTGCCGACGATGGCCACGGTCGCCATTGGGGAGAAACCCAAGCTGATGCATAAAGGCACATAAATCGCGGTAATAATCGGCAAGGTGGAGAAAGACGAGCCGATGCCCATGGTTACCAGCAGGCCGACAAACAGCATGGTAAAGGCGGCCATGCCTTTATTGCTTCCGAACAAAGCCATGCTGTGTTCGACCAAAGGCTGAATCTCGCCGGTCGCGTTCATTACGGCGGCGAAACCTTGTGCCGCAATCATAATAAAGCCGACCATCGCCATCATTTTGATGCCTTCGCCGAACACATCGCTGGCGGCGGAGCGGTTCATCACGCCCAACATCATAAACACGGCAAAGCCCAACATAGCGCCCAATACCAGCGAACCATCGTACAAAAGCTGAATGGCGAAACACACGGCAATCGCCACGGCCGCCACCAAGCTGCGATAGGTTGAAGGCTCTTGTTGTTGCACTGCCGCACGGTTGTCTTCCGTGTCAGTGGTATTGTTTTGATAAATACGCGGCTTACGGTAGTGCAAAAAGGCCAGCAGCAAACCGGATACCATGCCCAAAGCCGGAATCGCCATTGCGTGCATCACATTAATGCCGCTGGTGTCCATGCCTGCCGAGCGGATATTGCCCAACATGATGTCGTTCAAGAAGATGGCGCCGAAACCGTAAGGCAGGAACATATAAGTCGTTACCAAGCCAAACGTAATCACGCAGGCCACCAAGCGGCGGTCGAGTTTCAAACGGTTGAACACCAACAGCAGCGGCGGAATAATCATCGGGATAAACGCGATATGAATCGGCACAACGTTTTGGCTCATCACGCCCATGCACAAAATAATCGCCAGCAGCAGCCATTTGACCGCGCCTTCGCCTTTCGCATTGCCTTCGCCGCCGTTGAGTTTGCGGATAATCACGCCGGCGAGCTGTTGCGGCAGGCCGGAATGCGTGATGGCCATGGCAAACGCGCCGAGCATGGCATAAGACAGCGCGATTTGCGCCCCGCCTTTCAGTCCTTCATTAAAAACAGGAATAATCCCTTGCTGCACTACATCGCCGGACGTGTTGGTTACATTCTCCAAAGGCATACCGGCCACCAAGCCGCCGACAAACGCGCCGACAGCCAAGCTGAGCACCACATGCACGCGCGATAAAGACAGCACAAGCATGATGATGACCGCAATTACAACCGCATTCATATCGTTCTCCGTTGTTCAGACGGCCTGTTATGTAAAAACAGGCAATCATCTGTTTACATATTACAAATAAACATCATAACCCAAGCATGAAGCCTTTGCAAAAAACGGCAGGCCGTCTGAAAACCAAACCATCGACTTTCAGACGGCCTGAAGTGATTTCTTGTATAACGTTTCAAAATGGTATGCGGTTTATCGCCAAGTTTAAGATATTCAAAAATAGCCAAAAAACGCGCGCTTCCTATTCTTTGCATATTGTATAAATGTTAAAATCGACATAATGCTCTATTTTTAGGTTCGTAGCTGAAACTAAAGCAGTTATTTATAAAATCTAATTCAATAATACACAAACAAAGGAAAGAAACTATGGATATTCTGACGCGGCTGCATAATCTGCCGCCCTCCCGCTTTCATTACAAACTTTTGGTATTGGTCGGCATAGGTTGGCTGTTTGATGCCATGGATACAGGCTTGGTGTCGTTTGTATTGCCGGCTTTGGGCAAAGATTGGGCGCTGGCTCCGGCGCAGTTAGGCTGGATTGTCAGCATTGCCTTCGTCGGCATGGCTCTGGGCGCGGTATTTAGCGGCTGGCTGGCGGACAGGTTCGGACGGAAAACCGTTTTTGCCGGTACGATGGTGGTGTACAGCATTGCCACAGGTTTGTGTGCGCTTGCGCCTGATTTGACGGTTTTGCTGGTGTGCCGCTTTTTTGTCGGCGTCGGCTTGGGCGGCCAACTGCCCGTCGCCGTGTCGCTGGTCAGCGAATATGCGCCGCCGAAAGTACGCGGCCGTTTTATTGTGTTGCTGGAAAGCTTTTGGGGCTTGGGCTGGCTCTCGGCCGCGCTGGTGTCTTATTTCTTTATTCCGCAAACCGGCTGGCACAGCGCGTTTTTATTCGGCGCCTTGCCCCTGTTTTATGTGCCGTTGGTGTTGAAGTTTGTTCCCGAATCCGTGCCTTACCTGCTTTCCCGCGGCAAAACCAACGAAGCGCACCGTTTGGTATCCGCGCTGGAAATACAATCGGGCATAACGCCGCCGACAGAAGCCGTTGCCGCACCGGCTGCCCCGCGCGAACGCATCCGCTTCGTCCAACTTTGGCAACATCCGTTTGCACGGCGTACGCTGATGCTGTGGCTGGTTTGGTTCGGCATCGTGTTTTCGTATTACGGCATTTTCACTTGGTTGCCCAAATTGCTGGTCGAACAGGGCAATACCGTGGTCAAAACCTTTGAATATGTGCTGGTGATGATTGTTGCGCAACTGCCCGGCTATATTACCGCCGCGGCTTTAGTGGAAAGAATCGGTCGCAAAGCAACGCTGGCTGGCTTTCTGGCCGCTTGCGCCGTGTGCGCATGGTTCTTCGGGCAAAGCACAACTGCCGCCGAAGTCATGATTTGGGGCAGCCTGATGTCCTTCTTCAACTTGGGCGCATGGGGCGTTTTGTACACCTACACCCCCGAACTCTACCCCTTGCGCTTCCGTGCCTTCGCATCCGGCTGGGCAGGCGCCATCGGCCGCGTCGGCGGCATACTCGCGCCCATGGTAGTGGCGGCGATGGTGGGCAACAGCGGCGGCTTCGGCAATATCTTTATGATGTTTGCGCTGGTTATGCTGCTGATTGTGGCGGTAATCTTGGTATTGGGTGAAGAAACCAAAGGCCGTACGCTGGAAGACATCAGCCAATAAAAGATAGGCATGAAAAGGCCGTCTGAAAAATATTTTTCAGACGGCCTTTGTTTTATTTTGAGTATGTAATTTTAATACATTGGTTTTCTGTTCTTATTTTAATATACGGGGAAAGCGACCAAGAATGACCGTCTTTGGTTGCTTTAGGGTGAAATCATTATACTTCAATAAATTAAAATGAATAAATGATAAAGAGGCCGTCTGAAAAGTTCAATCATGGTTTGTGATGTAGGTCAAAGCAGAATGTAACTAAATTACTTATAGTTATTGTAGTGAAAATTTATTGACCTTATTGCCACCTTTTATTAAGGAGATACACCATGAACGCATCAGCCGACAACGTCGTCAGCCCAGCTGTAGCCGAGGTAAACAGCCTGGTTGAAAAGGGTTTACGGGCGTTGGATGAGTTTCTTAAGTTGGATCAGGAGCAGATTGATTTTATTGTGGCCAAAGCCTCTATCGCCGCGCTGGACAAACATGGTGTGCTCGCCATGCACGCGGTGGAAGAAACGGGACGCGGTGTGTTTGAGGATAAGGCGACGAAAAATCTGTTTGCCTGCGAAAACGTCGTGCGCCGCCTACGCGATTTGAAAACCGTAGGCGTCATCAGCGAAAACGATGTAACCGGTATTACTGAAATTGCCGATCCGGTCGGCGTGGTTTGCGGTATTGTGCCGACGACCAATCCGACTTCCACCACCATTTTCAAATCCCTGATTGCGCTGAAAACCCGCAATCCGATTATTTTCTCGTTCCACCCGTCCGCCCAGCAGTGTTCCGCCCACGCAGCGCGTATCGTGCGCGATGCGGCGATTGCGGCCGGTGCGCCGGAAAACTGTATCCAGTGGATTGAAAAACCGTCTATGGAAGGCACTTCCGCGCTGATGAAGCATCCGGGCGTGGCAACGATTTTGGCAACTGGCGGCAATGCGATGGTGGAGGCTGCTTACTCTTGCGGCAAACCTGCGCTCGGCGTCGGGGCGGGTAACGTACCTGCTTATGTTGAAAAAACGGCGGACATCAAACAGGTTGCACACGATATTGTGATGTCGAAATCTTTCGACAACGGCATGGTGTGCGCCCTGTCCCTTCTCCACATCTCCGAGCCCACGAGACAGGCAGAAATCTCGTA
>ERZ1699233.22-NODE-22-length-20209-cov-2.465840_pt1 | contig 20209 bp, 17 predicted proteins | sample MGYA00581539_ERZ1699233 | MGnify/ENA primary metagenome ERZ1699233 (study PRJEB42319, sample SAMD00040316) | human oral metagenome | material: saliva | host: Homo sapiens | study: EMG produced TPA metagenomics assembly of PRJDB4115 data set (Metgenomic analysis of... | reverse complement strand
TTAGCAAATGTCAACTAAAATTATCGAAAATTTCAACCAACTGTGTTATACTGTCTGCTTCGTTTTCTTCACCGCGTCAGCAGCGAAGAACCGAACTATACGCCTCCCAACAAAACCAGTCAACACCTTTCGCAAAATTATTTCTAGAAATTTAACCACTTCCCTGTTTTAACAGGGTTTTTATTTTATAAAAAACTCAATCAAACTTTCTACACAATCCATACATACAAAAAAAATACAAAACAAAGGCCGTCTGAATTGCTCTTTCAGACGGCCTTTTGAATTTGACTCTCGCTTGAATTTATATTGTTGTCTCTTGTTTTTTGGTATGATGTTTCTTTGATTCTTTATATATCAGCCTCGAGTTTGCTATGTCTGTCTATACCAGTGTTTCCGACGCTCAAATGCGTGATTTCCTACTGCAATATGATTTGGGAGATTTTGTTTCTTTGCAGGGGATTGCTCAAGGAATTACTAATAGTAATTATTTTTTGACAACTTCAACGGGTCGTTATGTATTGACTGTTTTTGAGGTTTTGAAATCAGAAGAACTGCCTTTCTTTCTGGAGCTAAACCAGCATTTGAGTCTGAATAGTGTTGCCTGCGCAGCTCCGATTGCTCGTAAAGATGGCGGACTGCATTCTATTTTGGCCGGAAAACCGGCTTGTTTGGTTACTTGTTTGAATGGTTCTGATACTGGCTGGCCAACTGAAGCTCAATGCTTCCATACCGGTGCTATGCTGGCCAAAATGCATTTAGCCGGTCAAGACTTTCCTTTAAAAATGAAAAATCCTCGTTATGATGACTGGTGGCATGATGCCTGTACTCAGTTGCTACCTGTTTTAGATTCCGAAGATGCCGCACTGCTTCAATCTGAAATTGCTGCTTTAGATAAAAATCTAGGAGAGCATTTGCCTTCCGGTATTATCCATGCCGATCTATTCAAGGACAATGTATTGCTTAATGGAGATGAAGTTTCCGGCTTTATCGATTTCTATTATGCGTGTAACGGTAATTTCATGTACGACCTGGCAATTGCGGTTAACGATTGGGCACGAACAGCTGATAACAAATTAGACCCTGCCCTTTATGATGCCTTTATCCACGGCTATGAAAGCGTACGTCCATTATCTGATGAAGAACGCGCGTATTTCCCTACTGCACAAAGAGCCGGATGTATTCGTTTCTGGGTATCTCGCCTACTTGATTTCCATTTCCCTCAATCAGGAGAAATGACGTTTATTAAAGATCCGAATGCATTTAGGGATCTGCTATTGAGTCTTAAATAATATATAGATAAAAGGCCGTCTGAAATTCAGACGGCCTTTTATCTAATGCCCTCCCCCGCTGGAACCGCTAAACGGAGGTCTTGCCAGCCAAATAATGGGGATCATACTGATGAATATGATACTGCCTGCCAAGAAGATTTCATTTGAGCCAATAATAAAGCCTTGTTGGGAAATGGTGCTATTTATTGCCACCAAAGCCTGTTCCTTGCTCAGACCATTGGCCATCATGCCTTGAATAGATTGGTTGCTGATTGAGGACAATAAGTTAACATGTTCGGTCAGTTGAGTATGGTGCAGAGCTTCGCGTCGTTCCCACATGGTGCTGACAACAGATACTCCGACACCACCCATAAAGACTCGCAAGAAGTTAGACAAGCTACTGGCCGAGGCAATTTGATTGCCTTTCATATGCGACAAGGTAATACTGGTCAAAGGCAGGAAGAACATGGCTACGCCTAAACCCTGCCAAAACTGTGGCCAAACGACGTTGCTCATATCCATACCGGCATAGAAATCGGTGCGCCAATGGAATGTGTAAGCAAAAACCAAGAAGCTGGCACTGACAAACAGGCGCATATCGACGCGATTGCCAAACTTACCGATAATCGGCGACAGAATAATCGGCAGGAAACCCACCGGTGCAGCAGCCAGACCTGCCCAAGTAGCGGTATAGCCGAGATTTGATTGCAACACTAAAGGCAACAGGGTCAATGTGCCCATATAGACCATAAAGCCCAACGATGTAGCAACGACGCCTATTGTGAAGTTTCTATTTTTAAACAATGACAAATCGACAATCGGGTATTTCTCGCCCAGCTCCCAAACAATAAAATATGTCAGAAACACCAAAGCGGTAACGCCCAAAACGATAATCTCTCCCGAGGCAAACCAGTCCAATTCCTTGCCCCTATCCAGCATCATTTGTAATGCGCCGATACCGACGATCATCAACACCAGCCCGACATAATCGATTGGCGCCCTGACGATTTCAGTTTCCCTGTGTCTAAGCTGCTTCCAAGAAATAGTTGCAGACAAAATCCCGATCGGGATATTGATAAAGAAAATCCATCCCCAATGCCAGTTGTCCGAGATCCAACCGCCCAAAATCGGCCCCAATACAGGGGCAACAACGACGGTCATTGCCCATAAGGCCAGTGCCAATGTTCGTTTTTCAGGCGGATAGGAGGCCATCAACAGGCTTTGGGACAAGGGAATCAATGGTCCGGCAATGAAACCTTGCAATACACGGAAAAAAACCAAGGCTTGAAGATTATGTGCAATGCCACACAGCCATGACGTTACGACAAACCCGATTACAGCGGCGATAAAGATTTTGACCTCGCCAAACCGCTTGGCCAAAAAACCCGTCAGGGGGACGGAAATGGCATTGGCTACGGCAAATGAGGTAATCACCCAAGTTCCCTGCGTGGTAGCCGCACCCAAATCCCCTGCAATAACAGGCACGGCGACGTTGGCGATGGTGCTGTCCAAGACTTCCATAAATACGGCCAAGCTGAGCGCCAAAGTTGCCAACACCAGCTTAAACCCTTGTAACGGCGGATAATTCATATTTATAAACTATAAGACAACCGCCAAAGCGGTCGGTTGAAGAGAATCAATATTTCAGACGGCCTGAGCCTTCAATAAAAGACTCAGGCCGTCTGAAAAGATTATTTTGCGTATTGTTCGAAGATTTTATCGACTAAAGCATCGGCGGCTTTCCAATCCACACTTTCCGTTTCCGGCAAGGCAGTATTTCGTTCCGCTTCGGCAGTCATGGCTTTACCGCTGCCCTTCTCGGCAATATTGACTTTAACAGTCATCGACAAACCGACACGGAGCGGATTTTGTTGCAATTCTTTAGCATCCAAACTGATACGCACCGGCACACGTTGCACAACTTTAATCCAGTTGCCCGTTGCGTTTTGCGCCGGCAGTAATGAGAACGCACTGCCCGTACCGGCCGACAAGCCCATTACCTTGCCATGGTAAACCACTTTACTGCCGTACAAATCGGCTGTCATTTCAACAGGCTGGCCGATTTTCATTTTGCGCAGTTGCGATTCTTTAAAGTTGGCATCCACCCACAATTCAGACAGAGGCACAACGGCCATCATCGGCGTACCTTGCACAATACGTTGGCCGACTTGGACATTGCGTTTGGCAATTTGACCGCTGATCGGCGAACGGATTTGTGTACGTTGCAGGTTCAACCAAGCGTCTTTGATGTGGCTGATGGCCGTCTGAACTGCCGGTTGTTGGCGCAGAGGAATATTGTTACCCAACACTGCCTGAGCAGAAACTTCTTCCGCCTCAACCGCTTTCACTGCAGCCTGAGCCTGAACCACAGCGGCACGGGCATGGCTGAGTTCTTCACCGGAAACCGCTTCCGTACCTGCCAAAGATTCACGGCGGCGCAAATCGGCTTGTGCACGGGCCAAATCGGCTTTGCGCAACAACACTTGCGCTTTGGCTTTTGAGTTGACAGCGGTTTGCTGTTTGTTTTGACGGATGGCCTGAATCAATTCATTTTGCGCGCGATCGTATGCCAGCTGAAAATCGCTGTCATCCAAAGCCACCAACACATCGCCTTTTTTCACGACATCCGTATCGTCATACATGACTTTGCGTACCGTGCCGTTCACCTGCGGCGTAATCATCACCAAATGACCGGCCACATAAGCATCTTCCGTTTCTTCTTCATGCTGCCAAAACAGGAAATACGCCAAAGCGAATCCGGCTGCCGCAATAAGGAATAGGAGTGTAACGATAACCAAATTGCGTTTGCGATGCGTTTTAGCGTCGGAAGCGGCTACTTCCGGTTCTTTTTGGACATTATTTTTTTCTGATTGAGTATCCATAAGTCCTAACTTTAATTCTGCACATGTGATAACGATATTATTGTCTTACTGGGCAGCTGACTTATACCATCAGTCCCCAATATCCGCGTTTAACGCGCTAAAGAGTCATATTCTATAGTTACACTCTATTCATTACAATAATTTCTTCCGGTAGCAAATGTAAATAAGGTAAGCAAAAGGCCGTCTGAAATTACTTTCAGACGGCCTACGTTCAGACGGCCTACGTTTTAATAAAACGTTTATTTCTTATTTAATTTAAAGCCTCCGCCCAACTGGGCATTGAGGTTACTCCAAGCTGTCAGATATTCTGCATGGTATTGAACCGCCGACATTTTTGTACGAGCAGCTTCATCTTGTTTTTGCAAAGCGGTCAAGCCGTTATCCAAGCCTGCACGAACACGTCCTTTCGCATTTTGTACAGATTTATCCGCGATATTGACCATCTTATTCCAAGTATCTTGTCGGCTTTTCAGGCTTTGATAGTCGACTACAGCGTCTGCCGCCGAACGCATGGCATTCAAAACAGTTTGGTCATACACGGCAACCTGCTCGTTATACTGGGCACGTTTGCCCGCCAATTTGGATTGCAGCGCACCGGAAGTAAACAATGGCAGATTCAAAGCCGGAACGATACCCAACATACCGGAAGTCCGTCCACGAATCAGATTGAACGCATCAATGTGCGTCATACCTGCCAAAACTTTCAACTCGATATTCGGGTAAAACTCTGCCTCGGTCGATTTGACGATATGCCATTTCTCTTCAAGCAAGGCTTTTTGTGCCGCGATATCGGGACGAGCCGCCAACAAGTCCGCTTCAATACGGCTAACCGGCAATGACGGCACAGCTGCCATTTTTTCCGGAACCTGTCCATTCAATGCACCCGGCACTCGGCCGGTCAACACTGCCAGACTGTTGCGGATTTTCTCATTTTTCTGAGTCCATGCCGATTTTTCAAGCTGTAATTGTTGTTGCGCCATTTCCAGAGCGTGCAAGGCATCGGCAGGAGCCAGCTGCGCTTTAACGCGTTGTTGCATCAGTTTCAATGCCTTATCCGCCAGCTCTATGCGCGTATCCAGCAAAGCCAGTTGTTCTGTCACCATCTGCCACGCAAAATATTGGGCGGCAACGGCGTGAGCCAACTCGGTGCGGATATGATGCACTTCATACACCGCAGCCCTGCTTTTTCCTAAAACAGCTTGAATCTGCTCTCGGTTTTTACCCCAAAAGTCGAAAACCAAACTGCCTTGTAAGGCTGCGTGCGCCAAAACCAATGTATGGTCGGTATCAACCATACCGGCTTGAGGTTTGGGTGAAACATAGGTACCCATACCGGTTACACCCAAGCCGACTTGCGGTTTATTTGCGGCTCCTACAACTCCCAGCTGCGCCTGAGCCTGCTCAAACCTTGCCTTGACGACACGCAGATTGGTAGACGCCTGAATGGCGGAAGCAATCAAATTGTTTAATTTTTTATCTTTCAGCTTCATCCACCAGCCGTCTTGGGCAGTAGCGGCAGATTGGCCTTGCGGCAGCGGATAGGCTGTTGTCTCATCCAAAGGCGACTGTTTGCCGAACGGCGCACATGCCGCCAACAGCGAAACAGCGGCAACGCATACGCTTGATTTGACCAAACCTAATTTCATACAGACTCCGTTTATGTGTGTCTGCCGCAGACCTTCAGGCCGTCTGTTGTTAATTGCCCAAACGGTTCAACAGTTTACCTAATAGGTGTTGCAGCGTATCATAATCCTCTTTCGTGAAATCTTCCCACGCCTGGCCGCTCTGACGGGCAATTTGCGGCCATACTTCGTGGATGAAGGTCTCACCCGAAGGGGTCAATTTTAGCACAATCTGGCGGCGGCCTTTTTGATTGATATAACGCTCTACCCAGCCGCGCTCAACCATATCGTCCGACAAGCGTGTCGCACTGGTGCGCGTCAAGTCCATCAGGTCGCTCAAGCGCGAAGGTAGGATTTCGCTGTTCGGACTGACGTAAACCGCCATCAGGGAAAACCACAGGTTTTCATTGATGCCGAACGCTTTCAGGTTTTCGTTCAAATGGCTGCTCAAACGTTCGGTTACGATGCGCAACATGCGGGATACTTGGTTTTGCTGCTCCGGAAACTGCGGCAGACGGGTAGAAAGCAAACGCATTGCGTTGACTAATTCGGTTTGTGAAAAACTCATAAATTCCTTCTTTCTGAGTGAATTATTTTATTCGATATCAATCAAAATAAAATATGATGTAATAATTTACTTTAAGATACCAATCACTTACTTTAAGACGTTATACTGATTCAGATGATTATTTTAGTGTATGAAAATCTGATAATCGGTTACATGCTCCTACTAAACGGAGTTTTCTATGCCTAAATCATGAAAATTCGACCATAAAAAAGGCCGTCTGAAACCTTGATGACAACTTTCAGACGACCTCCATAACGGATTAAAATAAGCTTTTCCACTTGTACCGGATTCAAACCATGAACACTTCCGCCTTTTTCCCCCATATCACCCTTATCGGTGTCGGTTTAATCGGCGGATCGTTCATGCTCGATCTCAAACGCTTGGGACTGGTGCAAACCGTTACCGGCATCGACACCAATGCCGACAACCTCAATTACGCACTCGAATGCGGCATCATCGACCATGCCTATCCGAATATTTGCGCCGAAAGCATTAGCAATGCCGATTTGGTTTTGATTGCCACGCCTGTCTCCGTCCTGCCTGACGTATGCCGCGACATCAAGCCCTTCTTAAAAGACACCGCCTGCGTTTCCGATGTCGGCAGCACCAAACAATCGGCACTCAATGCCTTCCGCACCCACTTATCCGACCGTCTGCCGCAATGTTTTGCCGCCCACCCGATAGCCGGCTCGGATCAAAGCGGCGCAAAATCCGCGCGTTGCGGCTTGTTTCAAAACAGCCGCCTTATCATTACGCTACATGGCCAAGAGGCTTCAGACGGCCTGAGACGGCTGAAAAGCCTGTGGCAGGCGGTTGGTTCGCAAATTTCAACCATGAGCGCCGAAGAACACGACAATATTTTTGCCGCCGTTTCCCACTTGCCGCACTTGGCCGCCTTTGCCTATGTCCACGCTTTGGTCGACCATCCGAACGGCAAAGACTATCTCCCCTATGCCGCCACTGGCTTTCGCGACTTTACCCGCATCGCCACCAGTCATCCTGCCGTTTGGACCGACATCTGCATGGCCAACAGCCCTGCTCTGCTCAAACTGACCAGCGATTTAAAAGAACAATTATCCAAATTGGAACAGCTCCTTTCAGACGGCAACAAAACCGAGCTTTACCGCTATTTTGAAGAAGCCGCACAAATGCGTAATGACTGGCTGAAAAACCGTTAAACCTGTTTTCAGACGGCCTGATACCTTCTCAGCTAAAATCTTCATCACAATAAAAAGGGCATCTGTTTAGATGCCCTTTTTTGATTTCTTACGACTTCAACGTTTCACTCAGTCTTTCAAACGGAACTCAGCCGCTCTGGCATGCGCGGTCAAGCTTTCACCATGCGCCAACACGCTGGCGGTTTTACCCAACTTCTGCGCCCCTTGTTCTGAAACCTGAATCAGACTAGAGCGTTTTTGGAAATCATATGTTCCCAAAGGAGAAGAGAAACGCGCCGTGCGGCTGGTCGGTAAAACGTGGTTGGGGCCTGCGCAATAGTCGCCAAGGCTTTCACTGGTATAGCGTCCCATGAAAATCGCACCGGCGTGGCGGATTTTTTTCGCCCACTCTTGCGGATTTTCGACCGACAGCTCCAAGTGTTCAGGAGAAATATAGTTGGCGATTTCGCAGGCTTCGTCCAAGTCTTTAGCCAAAATCATTGCGCCGCGGTTGCCCAATGAAGCTTCAATAATCGCACGGCGCGGCATGGTTTCAATCAAGCGGTTCATGGCCGTCTGAACTTCGTCCAAATACGCTTGAGAAGTACCGATCAAAATCGCCTGTGCAATTTCATCGTGTTCCGCCTGACTGAACAAATCCATGGCCACCCAATCGGCAGACGTCGTACCATCCGCAATCACCAAAATTTCAGACGGCCCTGCCACCATATCGATACCGACCACGCCGAACACGCGTCGTTTGGCCGCAGCGACAAAGGCATTGCCCGGGCCGGTAATCTTATCGACCTGAGGCACAGATTCCGTACCATAAGCCAAAGCCGCAACCGCCTGCGCGCCGCCGACTGTAAACACTTTGGTTACACCAGCCACAAAAGCAGCCGCCAACACAATATCGTTGCGCTCGCCTTTCGGAGTAGGAACAACCATGATGATTTCTTTCACGCCGGCAACGTGGGCAGGCATGGCGTTCATAATGACGGAACTCGGATAAGCGGCTTTACCGCCCGGAACATAAATACCGACACGGTCAAGCGGCGTAATCTGTTGACCCAAAAGCGTGCCGTCTTCGTCTTCGTACGTCCACGACTCCATTTTTTGGTGTTTATGATAGCTTTCCACCCGTCGCGCGGCCGTTTTCAAGGCCGTCTGAATGTTTTCAGGCAAACGCTCAAACGCAGCCTGCAAATCGTCTTGCGTTAGGATTAAATCGTCAATGGTTTGAGCAGAGGTACCGTCAAAGCGGTTGGTGTATTCAATCAGCGCCGCATCGCCGCGTTTTTGAACATCTGCACAGATGTCGGCAACAATACGGTCGATTTCAGGGTTTTGCGCGGTTTCAAAAGCGAGTAACGCTTTGAGTTCGGCTTGAAAATCAGGGGATTGGGTGTCGAGTTTCTTCATGGTTTGCTCTCTTCCTTGTTTCGTTCCTATTATTTTCAGACGGCCTCATTCACTCAAAGGCCGTCTGAACATTATCTTTTCAAAAAACCTTTTTTCTGCAAAAACGCCAACATATGCGGCCGCACAGGATTACCCAAGGTTTTGGCCAGCGATTCCTTCCAAGGTATCGGACTGCCCTTGCGCAACTCATAATAATCCGCCACTGCCTGATTATAGGCTTCAACCGCATCAGCATTCAGACTTGGGCAGGCGTTTTCGGCATACACCATTTCCTTCGGCAGGCGCGGCTTGAGCGGCGGGTCTTGGTCGGGATAACCGAGGCACAATCCCACCAAAGGCACGCAATAATCCGGCAGGTTCAATACGTCCGACACTTTTTGTGCATTATTGCGCAACGCGCCGATATACACGCCGCCCAACCCAAGTGATTCTGCGGCAAGCAATACGTTTTGCGCCATAATGCCTGCATCGACCGCGCCAATCAGAGTAACTTCCGCCCAATCAATTTGCGCATCGGGAAACATCGCCTTGTGTTTGGAGAAATCGATGCAAAATAGTAAAAATTCCGCACAATGGACAATATAAGGTGCGCTTCCTGCCGCTTCATGTATTCCCTGCCTCAGCGCAAGGTCGGATACGCGGATGATGGAAACGCATTGCAGGTTGTTGGAAGTCGAAGCCTGCTGCCCGGCGCGCACCAGCGTATCGAGGATTTCATCGGTAATCGGTTCGGAAGTAAACCTGCGGATGGAGCGATGGGAAAGAATCGTATCGAGTGTCGGTTTGCTTGGCATCATGACGGGGCTTTCAAACTGGGTTGACAGACAGTTTTGCAATGTCTGTCCAAAATTTTCAGACGGCCTTAGCGGCATTTTCAAATGCCTGAATAATCGGATTCAACAGCTCATATTTGGTTTTCAAAGCAGCTTTGTTGACCACCAAGCGGCTGGAAATATCAGCCACATGTTCTACAGCTTCCAAACCATTGGCCTTCAATGTATTGCCGCTGGAAACCAAATCGACAATCGCGTCGCTCAGCCCGACCAAAGGCGCAAGCTCCATCGAACCGTACAGTTTGATGATGTCCACATGCACACCCTTGTCGGCAAAGTGTTCGGCGGCGATGTCGGGATATTTGGTGGCAATCCGCAAGCGGCTGCCGGGTTTGGAAGCGGCGGCGTAATCAAAACCTTTTTTAACTGCAACCATCATGCGGCATGAGGCGATGTGCAAATCCAAAGGTTGATACAGGCCATCTCCGCCATGCTCGATCAGCACGTCCTTACCGGCAATACCAAAATCTGCCGCACCATATTGCACATAAGTCGGCACATCGGTCGCGCGCACAATCACCAAACGGATGTTGTCATGATTGGTACCAATAATCAGCTTGCGCGACTTTTCCGGCTCTTCCGCAGGCACAATACCGGCGGCAGCCAACAGCGGCAGGGTTTCCTCAAAAATTCGCCCCTTAGATAAAGCAATCGTTAAAAGTGTGTCGGTCATTTTGTTCTTCTCCTTTGCCGTATCAAAAACAAGAAGGCCGTCTGAAATCCACAACCCATTTCAGACGGCCCCAACTACGTTTTTACAATAAAGTTTTCACATCAGCCGCAATCGTTTCCGGCTCGCTGCCATAAGGCGAGAAAATCGCCACTTCGCCGTTTTTATCAATCAAATATGCGCCTGAAGAGTGGTCGACCAAATAGTTTTCGCTGTCTTCTTTTTGGTTGACTTTAGCCGATACCACACGGTATTGCTGTTTGATGACAGGCAGGCTTTGATCGCCTGTGGCCGTCAGGCCGATAAAATCAGGGTTGAACTGTTTGACGTATTTGCCGATTACTTCAGGCGTATCGCGCTCAGGGTCGATGCTGACAAATACTACTTTCACGTCTTTAGCCTGATCGCCCAATTGTTTCAACGTGTCGCTGTAAGTCAGCAACTCGGTTGGGCATACGTCAGGACAGTGGGTATAACCGAAAGACAGGATGACCACTTTGCCTTTCAAATCGCTCAGGCTGAAAGGTTTGCCGTCGCCATCGGTCAATGTGAAATCGCCGCCAATGTCTTCTTTGCGCATATCGGTACCGCGAGCTTGCACTTTGGGCGCAGACTCACCGGAAGCAGCAGGTGCAGCAGAAGCGGCAGGTGTCGAAGAAGCCTCTTTGGCCTCCTCTTTAGGCTGACAAGCAGCCAGAGCGGCCAACGCAAAAGCACTGAGTAGGAAAGTTCGTGTAACGGAAAGCATAAATTTTCTCCAAAACCGTTTCAAATTAAGTGAAGCCAAACAACCGCCTGGCCGATATAAAAACAAAACATCTTCATATTAACGCGTTTGACACATTAAATGTAGCCCTTTTTGCAGATAAATACTGCTTTTTTTGTTTTAAAAATCTGCCTTCCATTTAGATAGCCATCAAACGCAAAAAGTTTAATTCATTAAAAATCAAACAAATATAAAAATAATCCAATTTTTTTTCAATTACTGCTTTACAAGATTCGAGAACTCGCTATAATGACGACTTCTTCGCTAGCCCAGGTGGCGAAATTGGTAGACGCAGGGGACTCAAAATCCCCCGCCGCAAGGTGTGTCGGTTCGAGTCCGACCCTGGGCACCAAATTAAAAAAACCTCTTGATTTAATCAAGAGGTTTTTTGCTATTTATCATTTGCAAAACCTTCTCCTTACTCAAACTGTCAACAATCTCCCCACATCAAACTCAATAAAACTGTTTTTTTATTTCTTTAAAATCAAACGATAATCTATTTTCACTCCTTAAACGTTAAAAGATGAAAGATTTTGTCTTGCTTGTACAGTCGGATTGCGTTATCGTTTCTACTCTTTTTCACAAACTCTGTGTTTCTTCCCAATTGCTTGGATAATCTGACTGTCATCGTATTCCCTCAGTGCGCGTACCCTAAATCGCTGCTTGGTGGAATTGCATTACAGGTGCTGTGGTGAGGCGGATTGTTCCTATTGGTTTGAAACCATATAAAAGAGGTCAATATGCAATTATCTGGCGCACAAATCATCGTGCAAAGTCTCAAAGCCGAAGGTGTCGAGTATGTATTCGGCTATCCGGGCGGCGCGGTTATCGAAATCTACGATGCCCTTTTCCAACTCAATAAATTCAAGCACATCCTGGTTCGCCACGAGCAGGCGGCCGTACATGCGGCAGATGCCTATGCCCGTGTCAGCGGCAAAGTCGGCGTTGCTTTGGTAACTTCCGGCCCAGGCGTAACCAATGCACTGACCGGCATCGCCACCGCTTACAGCGACTCCATTCCGTTGGTAGTCATCAGCGGCCAGGTGGGCAACTCCCTCATCGGGACAGACGCATTCCAAGAAGTGGATACAGTCGGCATTACCCGCCCTTGTGTCAAACACAATTTCTTGGTAACCAATATCGCTGAGTTGGCAGACACCATCAAAAAAGCTTTCCAAATCGCCGCAAGCGGCCGTCCGGGTCCCGTTGTTGTCGATGTTCCTAAAGATGTCACCCAAGCAATGGCTAAATTCAGCTATCCGCAAGAAGACATCTTCATCCGCTCTTACCAACCGGTTGTACAAGGCCACATCGGTCAAATCAAAAAAGCCGTACAAATGCTGGCTTCCGCCAAACGCCCTATTGTTTACTTCGGCGGCGGCGTGGTTTTGGGCAATGCCTCTGAGGAAATGACCAAATTCGTCCGCATGATCGGCGCTCCTTGTACCGGTACATTGATGGGCTTGGGTGCATACCCTTCCAGCGACCGCCAATTCTTGGGCATGCTGGGTATGCACGGCACTTACGAAGCCAACCTCGCCATGCAGAATGCAGACGTTGTACTGGCAATCGGTGCGCGCTTCGATGACCGCGTGATTTCGGTACCGTCCAAATTCTTTGAAAAAGCCAAAAAAATTATTCATATCGACGTTGATCCATCCAGCATTGCCAAACGCGTCAAAGTGGATATCCCGATTGTCGGCGACGTGAAAAACGTATTGTCCGAAATGATTCAATTGTGGGGCAAGCAAGAATCTGCACCTGCAGGCGACTCATTGGATAAATGGTGGAAAAGCATTGAAGAATGGCGTTCGCGCAACTGCCTGTGGTTTGACAATGAAAGTGAAATTATCAAACCGCAATACGTCATTCAAAAACTGGCCGAAATTACCAATAATTCTGCCATTATTACTTCCGACGTCGGCCAACACCAAATGTTTACCGCCCAATATTATCCATTTGAGCGTCCCCGCCAATGGCTTAATTCCGGCGGCTTAGGCACAATGGGCGTCGGCTTACCATATGCCATCGGCGCAAAACTGGCCGCTCCTGATCAAGATGTATTCTGTATCACCGGCGAAGGCTCGATTCAGATGAACATCCAAGAGCTGTCCACCTGCTTCCAATACCGCGTTCCGGTTAACGTCATTACCCTGAACAACGGCTACCTCGGCATGGTCCGCCAATGGCAAGAACTTTATTACGGCAACCGTGAATCGGAAACCTATTTCGATTCATTGCCTGATTTTGTCAAACTAGCTGAAGCCTACGGCCATATCGGCATCCGTGTGGACAAGAAATCCGATGTAGAAGGCGCGTTGCTGGAAGCATTAAACCAAAAAGACCGTCTGGTATTCCTCGATTTCTTGACCGACAAGAAACAAAACGTGCTGCCCATGGTCGGCAACGGCAAAGGCTTGGACGAGATGGTTCTGCCGCCGCATATGCGCGAAACATTGTCAGCGTAAGGAGAGAAAAATGCGACATATCTTATCTATTCTGATGGAAAACGAATCAGGTGCGATGAGCCGTGTGGTAGGTTTGTTCTCCGCACGCGATTACAATATCGACTCCTTGGCTGTTGCACCAACCGAAGACAAAACCTTGTCTCGCATGACCATCGTTACCCATGGCGACGAACACGTTATCGAGCAAATCACCAAACAGCTCAACAAACTGATTGAAGTTATCAAAGTGGTCGATTTGAACGAAAGCCGTTTTGTCGAACGCGAGCTGATGTTGGTAAAAGTCCGCGCCGTCGGCAAAGACCGCGACGAATTCCTGCGATTGACCGAAATCTACCGTGGCAGCGTTATCGATGTAACAGACCGCAGCTACACCATCGAAATCACAGGCTCCACCGAAAAACTCGACTCTTTCCTCGAAACAGTCGGACGCGCCCAAATTTTGGAAACCGTACGCACAGGCGCAGCCGGTATCGGCCGTGGCGAGCGTATTTTGAAAATTTAACGCTGTATCTTCAGACGACCTTTTACTTTCTACAAAGGCCGTCTGAAAAACAGTAGGAGACAAACATGTCAAGCATCCAAATCGTTGCATTAGTTACCGTCAAACCCGAATACACCGAGGCTCTGGCTGCCCAGTTTAAAGAATTGGTCAAAGCCAGCCGTGCAGAAGAAGGCAACATCAGCTACGACCTGCACCAAGAAATCGGCAAACCCAACCGTTTCGTATTCGTAGAAAGCTGGAAATCCCAAGCAGCTATTGACGAACACAATGCCAGCGAACATTTCCAAAACTTCGTCAAATCTATCGAAGGAAAAACCGAAGCATTGGAAATCGTCTTGATGAACCAAGTCCCCGCTTAAGCCCCTATTACTTTTAACTCAACCCGGATTATCCGGAACCCTCTTACACTAAGGAAATAAAATGCAAGTTTATTACGATAAAGACGCTGACCTCTCTCTGATCAAAGGCAAAACCGTTGCCATCATCGGTTACGGTTCACAAGGTCACGCACACGCAGCAAACCTGAAAGATTCCGGCGTAAATGTCGTAATCGGTCTGCGCCAAGGCGGCTCTTGGAAAAAAGCCGAAGCAGCCGGCCACGACGTGCGCACCGTTGCTGAAGCAACCAAAGCAGCCGACGTTGTAATGATTCTGTTGCCTGACGAAAACCAACCTATCGTATACAAAAACGAAATCGAGCCTAACTTGAAAGAAGGCGCAGTATTGGCGTTCGCTCACGGCTTCAACGTACACTACAACCAAATCGTCCCTCGCGCCGATCTCGACGTTATCATGATCGCCCCTAAAGGCCCAGGCCACACCGTACGCAGCGAATTCCTGAAAGGCGGCGGCGTACCTTCCCTGATCGCCGTTTACCAAGATAAAAGCGGCAAAGCCAAAGACATCGCCCTGTCTTACGCAGCAGCCAACGGCGGCACTAAAGGCGGCGTAATCGAAACCAACTTCCGCGAAGAAACCGAAACCGACCTCTTCGGCGAACAAGCCGTATTGTGCGGCGGTGTGGTCGAGTTGATTAAAACCGGCTTCGAAACCCTGACCGAAGCAGGCTACGCGCCCGAAATGGCCTATTTCGAGTGTCTGCACGAAATGAAGCTCATCGTTGACCTGATTTACGAAGGCGGCATCGCCAACATGAACTACTCCATTTCCAACAACGCGGAGTACGGCGAATACGTTACTGGTGTGGAAGTCATCAACGACAAATCCCGCGAAGCCATGCGCAATGCCCTCAAACGCATCCAAACCGGCGAATACGCTAAAATGTTCATCCAAGAAGGTGCCGTCAACTACGCCAGCATGACTGCCCGCCGCCGCCTGACTGCCGACCACCAAATCGAAAAAGTCGGCGCGCAACTGCGTTCCATGATGCCTTGGATCGCTAAAAACAAACTGGTTGACCAAGACAAAAACTAATCTGTCTTTCAAGCAAATAAAACCTGCCTGATCACTCAGGCAGGTTTTTTATAATTTTAAAACCCAATACACTATAAATCACACTCAACAAGGCCGTCTGAAAACAATATAAACAACATTTAAACTCCAACCTCAATAAGCCGTCTTTTATGGTTCTCCTAAAATTTCCTTTTAGAAAAACATATTACGAAATAAACGACTATTTTCTATACCTACTCTGTCTGCAAAAAACAACGTTTCCAATCAAAAATACGCCTAAAACAAGAGGAAAATTTGTTTTCTTAAGCCATAACCTTTATATTATGGTTATGGAATCGTTGAAACAGAACGATATCGTAATAAGAAGAACGAATCTCGCTTCTTCACACTTAAAAAAGGAAAACAGCAATGAAAAAATCCCTGATTGCCCTGACTCTGGCGGCTCTGCCTGTTGCAGCTATGGCTGACGTAACTCTGTACGGTCAAATTAAAGCCGGCGTTGAAGTATCCAAAGTGAAATTGGGTGAAAAAACTGCTGCTAAACTGGGTCACGAGAAAAGCTCTAAAACTGCTACTGAAATCGCTGACTTCGGTTCACGCATCGGCTTTAAAGGCCACGAACACTTGGGTAACAACCTGAATGCCATCTGGCAAGTTGAACAAGACACTTCTATTGCCGGTGGCGACAAAGAGTGGGCTTCTCGCGAATCTTTCATCGGTTTGGAAGGCGGCTTCGGTAAAATTCGTGCCGGTAAATTGAACTCTACTGTTAAAGACTCTAGCGACAACGTTGACCAATGGGAAAGCAGCAACGGTGCTTTGAACATGTCTGTATTCACTCGTGTTGACGAGCGTGCAGTATCTGTACGTTACGACAGCCCTGTATTTGCAGGCTTCAGCGCAAGCGTACAATACACTCCACGCGACAATGCTAACCCTAAAGATAAATACACTCACAACGACGCTACCCGTGACACTTACTATGCTGGCCTGAACTACGAAAACTCTGGTTTCTTCGGTCAATACGCCGGTGGTTTCCGTAAAAACTCTGTAGAGACTAAAAACGGTTATAAAGACGGTCACGTACAACGTTTGGTAGCTGGTTACGATGCTAACAACCTGTTCGTATCTGTAGCCGGCCAATACGCTAAAAACTGGGAAACTTTGGGTGACTATGCTCAAGCTCAGTCTAACGGCGTTGTAACTAAAGAAATGCGTGAAAGAACCACTCATCCAGTTAACGCTTCTAACGTAGTATTCGGTACTGATACTAAATTGGATGGCAAAGGTGTTGAAACTGTTGAAGTTGCTGCTACTGCCGCTTACCGCGCTGGTAACGTAACTCCTCGCGTTTCTTACGCTCACGGCTTCAAAGCTAAAGTTGACGGCGAAAAACTGAAAGGCACTCAATACGACCAAGTTATCGTTGGTGCTGACTACGACTTCTCTAAACGTACTACTGCTCTGGTTTCTGCCGGCTGGTTGCGTGGTGCTGAGTCTGGCCCTCACAAAGTTGAAACCATCTCTGGTTTGGTTGGCCTGCGTCACAAATTCTAATCTTCGGATTAGTATGAAAAAGAGCCTGTTTTATGCAGGCTCTTTTTTTATTCCTATCCCCTACCCTCAACGAAAATTAATTTAAGCGTTAACATACGAAAAGGCCGTCTGAAACCAATCGGTTTCAGACGGCCTTGAGTCTATCTATCCTTATTGCCAAATTACAATAAGGTCAACAGACAAGCTTTATTTTTCATTCAAAATCTTACCGACAATCTCGCCCACATCTTTGGACAAACCTTCTTGTGCATGGATGCGTTGCAATTCTTTGATCATGATAGCTTTGCGGTTGGCTTCCAATTTGTTGCAGATGTTGAAAGCCTGCACCAGTCGGGCGGCAACTTGCGGATTAAAGCGGTCGATTTCCATCACTTTATCGGCAACAAAACGGTATCCACTACCATCTTCTGCATGGAAGTGCGGAATATTGCGACTGAAGCTCATCAATAAAGAACGGGCTTTATTTGGATTTTCAATACTGAACTTAGGATGACTCAAGGCCGTCTGAACTTGCTGTAAAGTATCTTTGCGGCGGCTTGAAGCAATCAGGACAAAGTATTTGTCCATTACCAAAGCATCATCAGCAAACTTATCGGCAAATTGCGTCAACAAACGATCGCGGATTTCGCTTTCATTGCTGTTGATTGCGGATAAGATACCCCATTCGTGGGTCATGTTTTGCGCCATTGCTTCGTAATTCTCCGCAACGTGTTCGATATGCGCAGCGTCAGCACGAAGGATAAATGCCCTGCAAGCATTACGCAAAGTACGCCAGCCGGCTAATTCAGGGCTGTATTCATAACGAACAGCAGCATCGGCTTGATTTTCTTGCTCGGCAGCTTGACGGTTCAGCTCGCGCCATTGAGGCAGGAACTTGACGGCAACGGCATTGAGCAAGGCTTCTCGCGCTTGATGAACCTGAATCGGATCAATATTTTCTTCTTCCGCCCATACATCGGTTTCAGACGGCATTTGCAGCAAAATGGCACGGAATGCCGGATCAAAATCACCGGAAACCACCAAAGCCAAAGCGTCCATCAATGCTTTGTGTTCAGGCAAAGGACGGCCTTCCGCCAATGCCTGACGGTTGGCGTTAATGGCACGATGGTATAAGGTTTGAGCAGCTTCCCAACGGGCAAATTCATTCTCATCTGCCGCCAGTAAAGTGGCCAACTCTTGCTCGCTGTACGGATAGTTCAGGGTAACCGGTGCAGAGAAATCACGCAGCAGAGACGGGATAACCGGCTCATTGACGCCACCCAACACAAAAGTCTGCTCGGCCTCAGTCAATACCAAAACCGCCTCTTTCACCCGTTTGCCTTGATATTCAAACTCAACCGCTTCGCCTTTTTCGTTCAGCAAACCGGTTTTGACCGGAATCATCATCGGCTGTTTGTCCGCCATATCGGGCGTGGCCGGAATGGTTTGTTTGATGGTCAATTCAAACGCTCCATCTTTCAGACGGCCTTGAACATCTAAAACCGGCGTGCCGGCTTGGCTGTACCACAAGGCAAACTGATCAAGATTGATGCCGTTTGCGTCTGCCATTGCGGCACGGAAATCATCACAAGTCACAGCCTGTCCGTCGTGGCGTTGGAAATACAGCTTCATGCCTTTTTGGAAGCCCTCTTCCCCAAGCAAGGTGTGATACATGCGCACTACTTCCGCCCCTTTTTCATAGACGGTCATGGTGTAGAAGTTGTTCATCTCTTCATAGCTGGCCGGGCGGACAGGATGCGCAGTCGGGCCCGCATCTTCAGGGAATTGGAACAAACGCAGCATGCGGACATTGTCGATACGGCGTACCACGCGGCTGGCTCGGTCGCCGGAAAACTCTTGATCGCGGAATACAGTCAAACCTTCTTTCAGCGACAATTGGAACCAATCACGGCAGGTCACGCGGTTGCCCGTCCAGTTATGGAAATATTCGTGGCCGACAACAGATTCGATGCCTTCAAAATCAGTATCGGTCGCGGTACGGCTGTTGGCCAGCACAAACTTGGTGTTGAAAATATTCAAACCTTTGTTTTCCATTGCGCCCATATTGAAATCGCCCACGGCAACGACCATGAAAATATCCAAGTCGTATTCCAAACCGAAGCGTGTTTCGTCCCATTTCATCGCATTTTTCAACGATTCAACTGCAAAACCGACTTTAGGTTTGTCTGTCTCAGTGGTGTAGAACTCGATTTTGACCTTACGGCCGCCCATGGTCGTAAAATAATCTTCCGTTACCGCCAAATCGCCTGCCACCAAAGCAAAGAGATAGCTCGGTTTGGCAAACGGGTCTTCCCATTTCACCCAATGACGGCCGTCTGAAAACTCACCGCCATCGATTTTATTGCCGTTAGACAGCAACACCGGATAGCGTTTTTTGTCTGCAATAATAGTAGTGGTAAATTTAGACATGACATCCGGACGGTCGATGTAGAAGGTAATTTTGCGGAAACCTTCCGGTTCGCATTGGGTAAACAAATTGCCGCCGGAAGCATACAGACCCATCAGAGATTTGTTCTCAGCTGGTAGAATTTCGGTTTCCACTTCCAGCGTGAAGTTTTCAGACGGCACGCCGGCAATCGTGAGTTTTTCGTCTTCCAACACATAATCTACGGCCTTGTCGTTTACTTTCACTGACAGCAGTTTTGCCGAACCATCCAATACCAATGGCTCCCCTGCTCTTTCAGGTTGAACGGTCAGACTGGATTTGACGATGGTTTGCGGTTCTAAAATATCGAAATGCAGGTCGGTTTTCAGAATACGGTACGCTGGCGCGACGTAGTCTTTCAAATAATGGATGGTTTTGCTCATTTGTTCTCTTTCAGAGTCATGCGGTAAATAGATGAAGCATATCGTTTCAGATAGTCTAAATTCAAGTGTTTTCAGAAAAAAAGGCCGTCTGAAACCTAAAATTTCAGACGGCCTCCCTATTTAGGCAGCAAATCTAGTTGCCTGTCATTACCAACTTACCACTGATACAGCGCACCGGCACCGACACCGACATGACCGTCGGTATTGGCCGAGAAGTTGCCTTTGACAATCCAGTTGCCGCCGTCGCTCATCGCAGACACGCCGATGGCCATG
>ERZ1699233.9-NODE-9-length-25140-cov-2.556551_pt1 | contig 25140 bp, 28 predicted proteins | sample MGYA00581539_ERZ1699233 | MGnify/ENA primary metagenome ERZ1699233 (study PRJEB42319, sample SAMD00040316) | human oral metagenome | material: saliva | host: Homo sapiens | study: EMG produced TPA metagenomics assembly of PRJDB4115 data set (Metgenomic analysis of... | reverse complement strand
CAAATAAGCATAATTTCCTTTTTTTATCTATATGAGGTATAAACGGCAATTCATCAATCAAATAGAAATCAAACAAATTTAATTTCCAATCATCAGGGATACCTATTACAATAGGTATCCACTTCTTCAATACATCAAGCTTGCATCTAATAATCCAAGCATAACTTTGTCCATTAAATATTTCATTTTGCCTAACATATGATTCAGAAATATGCTTATTATCCAATACAACATTGCTAATATCAGTGTAGTTCACCATTAATTACTCCATTCCAGAAGCACTAGAAGCTGGAATATAATCAAATTGTTTTTTAGCTGAATTCTTTGCTTCAGGTATTTCAAAATCATCTCCAAAAATTTTATTTAATTTCTTATATTGTTCTAGTTCATCTGCTTCATCTCTGACTTCTACGAGATCTTTTTTTAATTTTTCAATTTTATCCTTAAAATCTGTCATCTGAGCATCACTCATTTTTTCAAAAACATCATTACCAAATTTAAACTTTAAGATATATGGTAACGATAAAGATATTCTATACATATACCTTCCATATTCATTTGTCCTAACATAGCTAAACTTATTAACTATGGTATTTACAACATCAATTAGAGAATTTAAGTCATCTTCTTCATAATAATTAAAATTATCAGCAGCAATCAACGTGATACCTATACTAGGTGGATTAGCATGACCAGTATTTGAAAATTTTATATTTTTCCATTTCTTTAAATATCTAACAACTCTTCTAAATTGATTTCTTTTTTCTCCAACCTCCACACTATCGTTTATGTAGTCAACCAATCCTTTAGGATCTGCCTCTTCCCATTCTTGTGAGTCTTTGTTTTTTCCTTTGGATATATACAATTGACTATTTTCATCATCTTTATCAGCATGAAGATAAGTAACTAAATCAACATGAAATTTGGCTTCACCATCTTTTTTGTAAGTAACTGTAACACACGGTTTCTTAATTTCAGCACCGTAGTCTGTATGATTTTTTAGAATTTCACAAATTTTTTCTTTTAGTTCAATTGGATCATAATCATCCTTATTTGCAGAAAATCTTAAAGCTACATCAATGTCATATTCGTTGTCATCTTCAGGTTCGATACCTGTACACATTGCATAACTACCTTGATTCAGTTCTTTAAATGAAGGTAAATCATCGTTATTCCTCAGTTTCCCAAGCAATATATCTCTCTTCTCACTTAATTCTTTTTTTGTCACAAAATCTGCTCTGATTTTATCATTGAATTTTTTTAATTCAGATTGTACGCTCATTTTTATATTCCTCATTATATGTTTTCTTGAGTTTTTAAATATCTTTTGCTTTTGTACATACTATTTAACTGGTAAAATATCATCTTATTCGAGAATCGATGTAACTCCATTCATCATCATTTATTTTCCAAATCCTTCTTAAAAATTCATCTGTATAGTTTTGATTATAATGAATCAAATCAGGGACAAAACAATAATTTTTCTTTGTTACATCCTGAGATACCACAGCTTGTAATAATAAAAATCTCACAACTTTACTAAATATATATGTTTTAAATGATAATACTTCTTCCTCAGTATCAAATGCTCCTAAAACAATAAAAGACTCAGTACAACACTCTCCTGGTTTAGCAATTATGGTATTACCATCATAATAAAACTGAACTGGTTTGGAAAAATCTGTTTGTCCTGCAATAGGCGATTTAGGCACTAAAAGCTTCCATTTATCCAACATATTAAATCTATCTACAACATCTGAATTACTTGCATATTTTTTCCCAATTCTCTGTATAAACCAACAAGGGACTCCCGATTCCTTTGGTTTATAATTTGTTGGTAGTGAAAAAGGCTTTCTTGATGAAACTCTATCATTAAGAAATTTAGTATTTTGTTTCAAAACTTTCTTTACTATGTCTACAGCCAAATTCTGTCTTATAAATATATCAAATTCATCAAGACTTCGTTCAGAACTATTTGCCCCCTCTGAGCTTTTATTTACGATTACAGCTTTTCCAAAATGTGCATTATCTATAAGGAAATAGCAAGCTCCACCTGCTAAATCAACTCCAGGAAATACATCCCTAAAATTTTCAAAATCAACAAGTGTTTTTATTCTTTTATTACTCAACATTTCTTTTCTAAATTTTTGAAGTCCTTTCCCTCCAGAAAACCATCTAGACGGAATTATCATAGAAATATTCTCTGGTTCTAATTCTTTTGATAAAAATACATACTGATGGTAAATTGGTTTCGCACTTTCCTGTGCTCCACCATCACTTATTTGATAAGGAGGATTTCCAATTACTGCTCCAAATTTCACTTTAGTCTCACCTTCCTTTATTGCATCTTCTACACTAATTTTGCTAAATGGTCTATTTTGTTTAAGCAAATCATTAATTTTTTTATAGTCTACTTCTCCATTTTCATCTTTCACTTCAATCAAATCATACGCATTAAACCCACTCGCTATATTATCTACATTCAAATTCAATATTTCATAGAATCTTCTCGTAAATTCATAAGCTATTGATGATGTAGGAATTGAATAAATAATGTCTTCTACATCTTTGTGGGAATATCCAAGTTCTGTTGTTAATCTCTTATATAAAGATACTGCATATTCTCCTGATTTACTTGCAATATCCAGTAACTTGTCCTCTTTATCTACTATTTCTCTTAAACTCTCTTCCGGTAGTAATGCTACCATCTCATCACACACTTTTGAAGGAGTGATAACTTCAGATTCTGACATTCGATTAAATTTTTTAATTGAGGTCATCGCCCTGTCAAGAGGAGTAAGCCTTTCATCTGATGCAAGCATAGATATATTTTGAATTTTATAATCCAAACTACTTCTCTTAAACGGATCCATCATATCGCTAATCTTTTGCAGAACAACTCTATCTAAATATAAGTTACTTGCAATTCTTTGGTTATCATGTTTTTCCAATGTATTTAAAATATCATCTAAAGAAGATACCTTATCTTTTGTTAAGAAAGAATAGAAAAGTAATCTTTGATAATACGTCTTAATCTGACTTTCTAGCTTTTTAACTTCATCATCTGTTTTTGTTCCAGAATAATCCTCACTCGACTTATCTTTTTTATATTCATTTGCTTTATTCTCGTCTGCCTTCTCTTCAATATCCAAATCATCACCATCTCCTTGATTTGTTTCTATTGTCAATGATTTTTTAGAATTAAATTCAGCCTGACTTTCTATCACTTTTCGTATATCAGCATCATTTAAAAGAGCTAAATCAACAGGTATATCAACTACCTCATCTAAAACGCTTCTTTTGTTGTTGTATTCATTTACCGCCTCCAAAATATTTGTAGCATCTACCTGTTTAATCTTATTATGATTCATCATAATAATCGGTGAAATGCGAAGCTCCTCTACAATTCTTTCTTTCAGCTTACTGTTTCCATTTTCTTCTGTGTTTACATTGTAAATAAGAGACTTTTGCTCCTGCATTCTAAACAATCTATTCGGATCAAAGTCAACTAACAAAGTCTGCGGTTTCAAATTCTCTTTGATAAATCCTTTTTCACTAGATAAGGTTCTAACATATTGATTTTGCAACCTAAAAATAGATTGGTCATATTCTTGAGGGGAGGCTGTATCTTTAAAATAAAGCATGGTATCCCACTGTTCTACAGTAGAGCCTGTTAGCATTCTATTTACCGTCAGTGTTAATGTTTTTTGATTTTCTTCTTCACACTCTTTAATTTTTCTCTTAATATCATCAGGCTTACTATACTCTCTTCTAGCTTCTACACCTGAAATATTTATAATTTCATATTCGTTTAAGTTCTTAAATATATCTTTATTTGTTCTAATAAGTTCTTCCATAGCATCACAAGAAGCACAATAAGGTAAAACCATAACCATATGTCTACACATCTTGCCTTCTTTGATTTTGTCATAATCTAAAAATCCTAATAACTCTTCGTCTTCTTTACTTCCATCAATGACCTTAAGCAAATCAAAAATTTCAGACTCGTTTATAAACTTCTTATGTCCTTGATTACTCGCATCTTTTTTAATAGAAATCGGTTCAAATAATTTTGAAAAAGCAAAGCTAACACCACTTTTTCTCAAAGCTTCCATTTTTTTACGAGAAGATTCGTTAGGATTAAAGGCAAAACGAACCATTTGAGGAAATCCATAATATGGATTGTCCCATTCATTTACATTATTATTATCATTATTAAGATGTTTCCTATCCCATTCTTCCTGCTCTTTCACAATATCAGAAAATTGAACAAAAGAAATAATATCCTCTTTTTCAAATTCACTTCCCATCAAAATGCGATAAGGTGTTCCTGATAAATGCAATCTTATTTTTGCGTTGATTTTTTTAATTTCAATATCAGCGTCTACTAAATCTATATTTTCATCTTCAAGTTTACTTATGTTCTTTTCATCAGTCTTATCATAACCAGCATTTTTTAAAATTTTACCAAAGGATTCTGCTCTTGCACCAAAATGTGTTTCATCAACAATAAGAAGGTCAATTTGTTCTTCAAAAAGCTCCTTATGTTTATCCTTAATGCTATCCCCTTGAAGATCTTGAAGAGTTAGAAATATAACTACTTTATTGCCTTCTGAATGTTTTTCAGAAATCACATTCTCTCTAGCTAATAAATCAGATGATTCTATAAAAACATACTCTGAAAAGTTTCCTGCACTTTCAACGGTTTTCTTCCATTCATCCTTAACATCTGCTTTAGCTGACACTACTAAGACAGTTTGAGCTTTCATTTCTAAAGCACAACAAAGTGAAGTAAACGATTTTCCAAAACGCATAACGGCATACATTAGTAGATTTCTTCGCCCATTTTTAACAGCATTAATAAATCTATCTACAGCAGCTTCTTGGTTTGGTCTTAAATCCCAATTTTCCCCCCTCTCATAATGATATGTTTGGGGCAGTCTATTCTTTGAACTATAGTATTCATATTTGCTTGAATTAGCTCGATAATTTTCCTTTATATCTTCGATTGCATTATCAATATCTTCTATTTCTGTTTCTTTGAAAAATTCTTTACTGTAATAGATGTCATCTTCTAAATCAGCTTGCTTTAATCTTTCTTTGTTTAAGTCTTTCTCAAGATATTGATGAATGGCATAGTCTCTAAAATAAGTTTCTTCATCAATTGTGGCTTTATTCTCATCTTTTTTTCAAGATCTGGGAAAAATTCTCTCCATTCGTTTAATCTTTTTGATACTGGTCTGTATGTATCGCCAACCTTTAAATAATTTGGTACTGTATTTGTCGTAAATGCGTAGATATGGGGCTCTACACGACCAATGATAATCCTATCCAGTATATCTATAGCTTCAATCTTATTTTCTTTCATTTGCATAATCCTCTTTATTTAGCAAGTCTTGAAAAATGATATTTTTTCTTGCTCGCCAATCTTTTATAATACAAAAAGCATTTTCTTCTTTTTTCATAAATTCAAACAGTGTCATCTGTTCATTTGGTTCAGTCGGTTCTCTATATGGAATAGTATATGTTAGACCATCCATCTGCCATAGATTCCACGAGACTATCTTGGCTATCCTTAAAAGCTCTTTCTCTTCCGGTTCCCTTTTAAGTCTTTCTTGCATATAGTCACAATACGAAATTAGTAAATTTTCTCTCGCTATAAGCAGACTGTCCCCTTGGAACTCAAAACCATAAACACTTTGAAACGCTCTTTCTGACCATTTAAGCCATTCATCTTCACTAGTAGCATTTTCATTTACTACTCTCATTTTCCTATCTAAGATACCAATTCTTTCATATAAATCTATGGGGTTGCCAGTTACAGTATCATATCTACTCACTAAATAAGGTGCTTCTCCACAAGTTATTTCAAGTCTTCTTTCATCAACGTATTTTTTCCAAGTTTTGCTCTTTTTATGTGGAAATTCTATTTTATCTGTTGTTGCAATCCATGACTTTCCATTTTCTATATTAAAAACAGAAGTTTTTTCGAACCATGCATTGTCAACCAGATTATTTTGAGCATTACAAACCCAGCTAGGTGTAAATACCTCAGCTTTTTCCTTTGTTCTATTTCCTTGACTTTCCTTAGTCTTTAGTATTCTAGGTTGAATAACATTTAAATTATCACCAGTAATAAGGCTAAAAAGAATAGGATAGTGAGAATAGTACTCTTTACCTAATATCTCATACTCATCTGTTCCCCAGATAATATTTCTATTCGTAGTTCTATCAATAAGGAGGGTTTCCAGAACTTTTTTGCTCCATTTTCCCTCATCTACATCAATTGTAAATGCCATTTATTTATCGTCCTCTATGTCTTTTTCAATACAAATCAAATCCCCTATATCTGCGCCTAATTCTTCACAAATTTTACCGATTACAGAAAGAGATACTGCATCACCTTTAACCATCTTTGATATCGTTGTTGGTGATATTCCTGTCTCATCAATTAAATCTTTCTTCTTCATATTCTTATCTATCAACAACTTCCACAATCCATTGTAGTTAAATTTCATTTTTATTTCTCCTTATTCCATAAAAATGGATTTTTTATACATTATATTATAACACATACTATATATAGTTGCAAAAATAAATCGGATACCAAAAAAAATTGGTATAGACCTAAGACCGCACCAATCATAATTCATCGTTCAACTTCTTTGCTTACTTCTTTCTTTTCTTTATGCTTATCCATATATTCGATCTGCTGACTCTTAATCGCACCAATAACTGATTCTTTTTTCTCTGCTTTATTTCTTCCGAAATATTCATTCATGCTATTTTTTAAATGTTCCAATTCCGCATACTGAACTGCTAATGAATTATGTTTCTTGATTATCTCCTCTTGTTTAGTTTGCAATTCCTCAATTTCTAAATTGATTTTGGAACAAATATCTACGATTGTTCCTTCGATTTCTTTTAATTTAGGCATGACCTGCACTAATCTTTGAATTGACGGTTCAAGCGTTTCTATTGGATCAATCTTGTCAAGCTCTAAAATCTTCTTTAACGGACGAATTTTAACCTGATATATCTTTGACTCAAAGATCCTGCTTGTAACATCCGAGTTGAATTCGGTGTCAAATTCAGATGCTTTATCTATGGCTATAATAGTATCTACTGAACCAGATAATGCCTGTGAACCGATGACCTTTTCGCTTAAACTTTTCACTAATGAATCCTTTTTTGTATGGTACATCATAATAAATGTGCAACCATACTTATCTATCAAATCATAGTATTTTTCCATCACTTCATAGGTGTCATTGTAGTCATTAGCATTATATTTTCTGCCATATTTTATCTTAGAAAAGGTATCAACTACGAACACCTCATAACCCAAGTTAACATCAGATTTTATAATTCTTTCAAACTCACCAAAATCTACATAACTTGTGCCTTCATATATTCTGTATGTAGTTCATTATTAACCTCTGACAAAGTAAACCATCAATACAACGAAAGCTTACTATATTAAAAAGTAAGCTTTCACAGTAATTTTATTATTTAAATACTTTATAATTCTACAATCTTACCTGTTTCAAAGTAAACAACCCATTCACAGATATTTTTAGCATAGTCTCCAATACGTTCCAAAAAGGCAATGACTTGGAAATAATCACGCCCTGTAACGATGGCATCTGGATTTTTCTTGATTTCTTCTGTTGCCAAGTCACGAATGCTATCAAAGTAATGGTTGATTTTTTCGTCCATGGCTGCTACTTCATAGGCCTGGTCTACTGAACCATTCAGATAGAGTTCAAGGGCTGCTTCGACGAAGTTCTTGACATCGCGACCCATTCTCTTGATTTCTTCTTCAACAGCTGGGATACGTTGCTCTCCCTTCATGCGAATGGCTGCTCTTGCAATGGAAACAGCATGGTCACCCATACGCTCCAAGTCAGATACGGCTTTTAAGACTGTTAGAACTGTACGCAAGTCTTGAGAAACGGGTTGTTGAAGGGCAATCATTTCAAATGATTTCTTCTCCAATTTCACTTCGTATTCGTTTACTTCTGCATCGTCTTCGATGACTTCCTTGGCCAAATCACGGTCATGCGTAACAAAGGCACGCACTGTCCGATTGATTTGGGATAGCACTTCTTGTCCCATAGCATAGAACTGGTTGTGCAATTTCTCCAAATCTTCTTCAAATTGAGAACGTAACATCATTTATCTCCTTATCCAAATTTTCCTGAAATATAATCTTCTGTTTCCTTGTGTTGTGGGCTGAGAAACATCTTCTTGGTATCGTTAAACTCAATCAAATCTCCATCTAGGAAAAATCCTGTCTTGTCAGAGATACGAGAGGCTTGTTGCATGGAACGCGTAACCAAGAGCATGGTGTATTTATCTTTTAGACCATACAAGGTTTCCTCAATCTTACCAGCCGAGATAGGGTCCAAGGCTGAAGTCGGTTCATCCAAAAGGATGATTTTAGGACTGGTTGCCAAGACACGGGCAACACAGACACGTTGTTGTTGGCCACCTGAAAGCCCGATAGCTGAATCATGCAGGCGATCCTTGACCTCATCCCAAATAGAAGCTCGTTGCAAAGCCTTTTCTACTGCTTCATCGAGGATTTGTTTATCCTTGACTCCATTGATACGTAGTCCGTAAACAACATTTTCATAGATAGACATAGGGAAAGGGTTTGGTTGTTGGAAAACCATACCGATTTCTTTCCGCAATTCAACTGTATCTGTACGTGGGCTATAAATGTTGTGGCCGTTATAAACTACCGAACCAGTTGTGGTCACCTCTGGATTGAGATCCCCCATTCGGTTGATAGCCTTAAGAAGGGTTGACTTCCCTGATCCAGATGGACCAATCAAGGCTGTAATTTCCTTAGGTTGGAAAGATAGGGAAACACTATTCAAGGCCTTTTTTTGATTGTAGTAAACGGACAGGTCTGACACCTGTAAAATCGCTTCTGTCATACTGTTTCCTTTCTATCCAAAGTGTCCTGTTACGTAGTCATTGGTTGACTGTAGTTTGGCATTTTGGAAAATATTAGAGGTCTTATCGTACTCAATCAAGTCACCCAAGTAGAAAAATCCTGTGTAGTCACTAGCACGCGCAGCCTGCTGCATACTGTGGGTCACGATGATGATGGTAAAGTCCTTCTTTAATTCCAACATGGTTTCTTCCAGCTGGGCTGTCGCAATCGGATCCAAGGCTGACGCTGGTTCATCCATCAAGAGGATATCTGGTTTAACAGAGATAGCACGAGCGATACAGAGACGTTGCTGCTGACCACCTGATAGGGTCAAGGCTGACTTGTGCAAATCGTCTTTGACCTGGTCCCAAAGGGCAGCTTGACGAAGAGAGGTTTCCACAATTTCATCCAAGACTTGCTTGTCCTTAACCCCTGCACGTTCATGGGCAAAAGTGATGTTGCGGTAGATAGACTTGGCAAAGGGATTTGGTCGTTGGAAGACCATTCCGATGTGCTTACGCATCTCATAGACGTTGATTTCTGGACGGTTGACATCAATCCCTTGATAGAGAATTTGACCTGTGACCTTGGCAATATCAATGGTATCATTCATACGGTTGAGACTGCGGAGGTAGGTTGATTTCCCTGATCCAGATGGGCCAATTAAGGCTGTAATTTTATTTTTTTCAAATTGCATATCGATGCCCTTGATGGATTCTTTTTTACCGTAGTAAACATGTAAATCCTTAGTAGAGAGGGCCACTTTCTCTTCAGGAAAGGTGATGATATGCTTTTCATCCCAATTATATTTTGACATGGCTTCTCCTTTAGGCAGCGGTTAATTTCTTATGTAGGTAGCTTCCGAGTTTGCGGGCTCCAAAGTTAAAGATGAGAATAAAGATGAGGAGCACGGCGGCAGAACCTGCTGATACGATGGTTCCATCTGGAATAGTACCTTCACTATTGACTTTCCAGATGTGGACAGCCAAGGTTTCTGCTTGACGGAAGATAGAGATTGGGCTAGTCACACTGAGAATATTCCAGTTAGACCAGTCAAGGGCTGGAGCGGATTGTCCTGCTGTATAGATGAGAGCAGCCGCCTCACCAAAAATACGACCAGAAGCTAAGACGACCCCAGTCACAATACCTGGAAGGGCTTCTGGAATGACCACATGGACCACAGTCTCCCAGCGAGAAATTCCAAGGGCCAAGCCGGCCTCACGTTGCGTATGGTGAACGTGTTTCAAGCTGTCTTCAACATTACGAGTCATCTGAGGTAAGTTAAAGACTGTCAAGGCCAAGGCACCTGAAATGATTGAAAATCCATACTCAAACTGAACTACAAAGATCAAGTAACCAAAGAGACCTACAACCACTGATGGCAGTGAAGACAAGATTTCAATACAGGTTCTGACAAAATTGGTCACAGGACCTTTTTTGGCATATTCAGCTAGGAAAATCCCAGCTCCCATAGATAAAGGCACAGAGATAATCAAGGTGATGACCAAAAGGAAGAAGGAATTATAGAGCTGAATTCCAATCCCTCCGCCTGCTTGGTAAGAAGATGATTTGCCAGTCAAGAAAGACCAAGAGATGTGGGGCAAACCACGAACCAAGATATAAAGAATCAAGGATGCCAAGATGGCAACGATAATTCCTGCAATTGAGTAGAGGACAGCTGTTGCAATTTTATCTAATTTCTTAGCGTGCATAGTTTTTCTTTCCTCTTTCTTTCGTAATCAATTTAATCACACTGTTGAAGGCCAAACTCATCAAGAGCAAGACTAAGGCCAAGGACCAAAGTACGTTATTATCAACTGTACCCATGACGGTATTTCCGATACCCATGGTCAAGACAGAGGTCAAGGTCGCAGCAGGTGTTGTTAGTGAAGTTGGGACAACGGCTGAGTTTCCGACCACCATCTGAATAGCCAAAGCCTCACCAAAGGCACGCGCCATCCCAAAGACCACTGCTGTAAAAATACCTGAACGCGCTGCCTTCAAGGTCACGCGCCAGATGGTTTGCCAGCGAGTTGCCCCCATAGCCAAACTAGCTTCACGGTAGTGACGAGGCACCGCACGCAAGCTATCGGTTGTCATAAAGGTTACCGTCGGTAAAATCATGACAAAGAGAACGAAAATCCCTGACAAAATCCCAAAACCAGTTCCACCAAAGACACTACGGACAAAAGGAACTACGACCTGCAAACCGATAAATCCATACACGACTGAAGGAATCCCAACTAGCAATTCAATGGCTGGTTGCAAGATTCTAGCACCTTTTGGTGAGACTTCAGTCATAAAGACTGCCGCACCAATGGCAAAAGGAGTTGCGATAAGGGCTGATAGGATTGTGACAATAAAGGAACCCAAAATCATAGGAAGGGCACCAAATTGTTTACCTGAAGGATTCCAAGTTTGGCCAAAAAGGAAATCAAAGATATTAACCCCATTTACAAAGAAGGTAGACAAGCCTTTTTGGGCTACGAAAATCAAAATCATAGCCACAATGATGACAATCAAAGACAGACAGGCAAAGGTCAAACCTTTTCCTAGTTTCTCTAGACGAGAGTTCTTTGAGGGAGAAAGTAATTTTTTAGCTAATTCTTCTTGATTCATTATTGACTCCCTTCTAGTGCTGTCACTGTTCCTGCAGCATCTTTTTCAACCTTCATTTCCTTGACAGAAATATAGCCCATTCCCTTAACGATTCCGCTTTGCGCTTCATCTGAGAGGACAAAGTTGAGAAATTCTGCCACCAATTCATTTGGTTGGCCTAGGGTGTACATGTGTTCATAAGACCACAAAGGCCAGTTATTGCTTGTAACATTTTCTGCAATCGGCTCATAGCCATTCAACTTCATGCGTTTAACCGAGTCATCCACATAGGCAAAGGCTAGGTAAGAAATGGCTCCTGGTGTCTGAGAAACAATGTTTTTAACCATCCCATTTGAATCCTGTTCTTGACTCTGCACGGCAGATTGACCATCCATGATAACACTATCAAAGGTTGCACGTGAACCTGAACTTGCCGCGCGGTTGATAATGGAAATGGCTAGGTCTTTCCCACCGACTTCTTTCCAGTTGGTTACTTGACCTGTGAAGATGCTACGGAGTTGTTCTGTTGTCAGATTTTCAACGTCAACTTCCTTGTTCACAATTACTGCCAAGCCTGCTACGGCTACCTTATGGTCCACTAGAGCGGATGCGTTGATACCGTCTTTTTCCTCGGCAAATACGTCTGAATTTCCTACATCAACGGCTCCAGACTGAACCTGAGACAGACCTGTACCAGATCCTCCACCTTGGACGTTGACTGTTTTTCCAACGTGCATAGAGCCAAATTCATCTGCTGCTGCTTCGACCAAGGGCTGAAGAGCCGTTGAGCCAACAGCTGTCATGGATTCTCCACGATCAATCCAGCTAGCACATCCCGCCAAAGAACCTGCCAGCAAAAGAGCTGCAAGGGATAGAGCGAGTTTTTTCCTTTTTTTCACTGTTTTTCTCCTTGAAAATAATGGTGAATGCTGTGAATTTTTTTCAACTATTTATTGATGTTTTTCTTTTGAAAATTGGGAGCCAACTAAAATTCTTATACTCAATGAAAATCAAAGAGCAAACTAGGAAACTAGCCGCAGGCTGTACTTGAGTACGGCAAGGCGACGTTGACGTGGTTTGAATTTGATTTTCGAAGAGTATTAGCTTGGTTTAACTAGAAATTTGCTTAGTTACCTTTTCTACCAATTTTGACTTAAAATAAAAGACAATTTGAAAAAATCCATACTTCCACTATAACATAGACAAGCTACTTTGACTAGCATTTTCACTTGAATCTGAGGCCTTTTGGAAAATAATTTTTCAAAACATTTCCAGTCACCTTAGCAAAGCCCAAACCATTGCCTTGAACCAAAACTTGGTACCAACCATTTGGCAGACTTTCCGCCAGCTGAACGGTTTCTCCAGCCGCATACTTTACAAACGCTTCTTGGTCAATTTCAACCGACTGTTTGACCTGACTCGGTTTCAAGGCTAGACCAAGAGCAAAACTAGGCTCAAAGCGTTTCTTCTTAAAGGTACCCAGATGCAGGCCATTCCGAGCAATCTTGAGTTTCCCTAAATCTGGCAAAAGTTCTGGCAGGAGATAGAGTTGGTCACCAAAAGTCTGCAAGATTCCCCTTAGATTGACCTGCAAATGTTTTTGTGCAAATTCCTGCCACAAGGCCACTTGTTCGCGGCTGAGATTACTCTTACTTGCCTTATATTTAGGGGCTGGATTTTCACCCTTAAATTGTAAATGCGCGACAAACTGACCCTCTCCCTTAAAATGATGAGGGTACATACGAGCCGTTTCTGGCAGATCAATACCAGCTACCATTCCATTGATATGTTCAACTGGCAACAAATCAAAATTATACTCTTCCAGCAACCACTTGACGATCTCTTCGTTTTCCTCAGGTGACCAGGTACAAGTCGAATAAACCAGACGACCACCTTGAGCTAACATGGTCACCGCATCCTCTAGAATTTCTCTTTGCAAGCTAGCACATTGACTCGGATAATCTAAGCTCCAATAGTCCATAGCATCTGGTTGCTTACGAAACATCCCTTCACCAGAGCAAGGAGCATCAAGGACAATGAGGTCAAAATAGCCTTTAAAAACCTTGGCCAAGCGGTCAGCAGATTCATTGGTCACCACGACATTTGTCGCTCCAAAGCGCTCCATGTTTTCTACTAAAATCTTAGCCCGTTTGCTTGAAATTTCATTGGAAACAAGGAGACCCTCCCCTGCTAGATAGGCTGCCAGCTGAGTTGATTTTCCACCCGGTGCAGCTGCCAAGTCCAAAACCTTCATACCAGGACTGGGCTGGGCTACCTGAGCCACCATCTGGGCAGCAGGTTCTTGCGAATAAACCAAACCAGTAGCATGCTCAGGCGATTTCCCTGAAACCTTCCCATAATGTCCCCAAGGAGTTTGAGGAATGGCATTAGGAAAGGAAACTGGCGCTTCTTTTAAAGGATTGACCCGAAAAGCCGAAACCGCTTCCTCCTCAAAAGAGGCAAGAAAATCTCTTGCCTCATCTCCTAGTATCTCTTCATATTTTTCAACAAATCCTTCTGGAAATTGCATTTAAGTTCTTTTCCTTTCGTAAATATAGGACTGAATTTCCTCCTGCATCTCAAGAGGTAGCATCATGACCGGCTGTCTGGTTTGAAAATCAAGCGCTTGACCAGATAGGGTCACAACCCGATAGCCCAGACTTTCCCCTAAAATACTAGCCGCAGCATAATCCCATGGTTGCAGATAAGTGACATAGGTCAACAAACGCCCTGACAAAATCTTGGCAAAACTAATGGCCGCACTCCCATAGACTCGAACACCAAGCACAGCTCGACTCAAATCAGCCAGACCCCATTCGTTGGTTTCCAACATACCACTATTCCCTGCAATGAGAAAATCTCCAAGTGGTTTTGCTTTAAAGGGAGCTAGGGGCTTATCATTTAGACAAACTGGAAAGGCTCCACCACCGTGATAACAATCCCCTTTGACCACATCATAAATCAGTCCAAACTGTCCCTGACCATTTTCAAAATAAGCCATCATAACAGCAAAATCTTCCTGCTGGGCTACAAAGTTATTGGTACCATCAATGGGATCAATGACCCAAACCTTGCCCTCTTGAACCGAGGCTCGCAGACAACCTTCTTCAGCACAAATCTTATCCTCAGGATAACGGGATAGAATTTCACCAACCAAGAGTTCCTGAACTTCCTTGTCCAGTCTGGTCACCAAATCTGTTGGAGAGGACTTGGTTTCAACACACAAGTCTTCCTGCATATGGTCAAGGATGTACTGACCTGCTTTCTTAACAAGCTCTTTAGCAAATTCAAATTTACTTTCCAAGAGAAATCTTTCCTTCCCCTTTTTCCTTGGCAGCCTGAACTGCTCGGTAAAGCGAATAGCCACTAACTGTTTCAAATTCTCGTCCCAAACGTTTCTCTTCGCTCTTACTTGGCACGACCGCTTTGAATCCCTTATAGGAGTCCAGTAACTTTTTAGCCTCTACCTTGCCTTCATAGGCAGCTTCAACATCATTAAAAAAAGAAAGCACTGAAGCAAGTTCTTCAGTGCTCCACGACAAATCTAGTGGGTAACTATACTGTTTGTTCATTAACTAATACCAGCTCTCATTCTTGCTTCTTTTAGTTCTTGCTTACGGTAACTACGAGGGAGAAAAGCACGAATCTCATCTTCATTAAAACCGATTTGCATACGTTTGGCATCAATAATAATGGGACGACGCAAAAGACTAGGATACTGCTCAATCAAATGAAGCAATTCTGATACCGAAATACTTTCTACATCAATATCTAATTTTTGAAAAATTTTTGAACGAGTTGAAATAATGTCATCAGTACCATTTTCGGTCAAGGAAAGGATGTGTTGCAATTCTTTTCTTGTTAAGGGACTGGTCATAATATTGTGTTCCTCAAAGGGCACCTTATGTTTTTCTAGCCAGGCCTTTGCCTTACGACATGAAGTACAGCTCGGTGATAGAAATAGTGTAATCATGCTTTTCTCTTCTTATCTATACTTTGCTAATTCTATTATACAAAAAAATAAAGCGCTTGACTAGGGATTTTTAGAAAAAAAGCCTATTTTTTCAAGAAAAATAGACTGTTTGCGAACGATTAACCCTTTTTGGATTTGATTAATTCATTCTTGACAATAGTTTCGAATCACATACCTAATTTATTTATGCAAAATAAGAATATCTTTAGTATTATTTCCTATGACTTTTCAGGTACAGAAAACCAAAGAAGCTTTCATAGAGGGCAAAAAAGAGGAGGAAGGCATGGAGGAAAAAGGTCTCTGGCAAAATCAGAATAACTGGATCCTTGGCTGGGTCAAAAAGCCAGGTATCATCTCCCACAAAGAGAATTTGATGGAAAAGAGTAAAGAATTGGTCAAAACCAATCAAAACTCCCCCAAGACCAATCACCAAAGGCAAAACTACTAGAGTCAAAATCCCCTTACTGAATAAAGATAAAAAGCCCTTTTTCACAATCCCTTTGACAAAGAAATAGAAACTTGGTAGTGTCACTAGAGCTACTAGCTGCACCAAGTGAAAGAGGTTCTTGACCACCGCAAAGTGGTGCAGACCAGCTGCTGACGAACGAAAATCAGGCATCTGCAAGTCCTGACTAAAAGGATTGGTCAGGTAATCCATCAAAATATGAAAGTTGTATTGAATAGTTTCTGGTTTTAGATAAACTCGATCCGTCAAGTTCAGCCACTCAATCTCCAAAGGATAAAAAATCCAAGCCAAATAAATGGTCAAAAGGATTGAGAGGGAGAGGAGAAAGAGCATAGAGCTCCAAAAGGTCAGTTTAGTTTTCATCAAAGTTCCACTCCGCAAGGCTAGAAACCACATGAGTCGGTGCGATTGGCAGGTCTGCCACTTCTTCTGCCTTGGTAAAACCTGTTGTTACCAAGAGCGTTGGAATGCCATTGTCAATCCCTGCTCGAATATCAGTCAAATAATTGTCCCCAACCATGATTAATTCTTCACGTTCCAAACCTAAGTGCTCAACCGCCTTGTCCATAATGATAGCATTTGGTTTCCCGATATAAACAGGCTTCACTCGTGTTGCTACTTCAAGAAGCGTAATCAGTGAACCAGCACCTGGCAAAAGACCGCGTTCTGTCGGGATGTTGAGGTCAGGGTTGGTTCCGATAAAGTGAGCACCCTTTTGGATAGCTAGAGTTGCTGTCGCAAATTTTTCATAGTCGACTTGCCAGTCCAGACCTACTACCACATAGGCAGGATTATCCTTGTCTTCCACATAACCAGCTGCCTTGATGGCTTCCTTGAGCCCTGCTTCTCCGATGACATAGACGGTCTTTTCAAGCCCCAAGTCGTTCATATAGTCGATCGTTGCCAAAGTCGCTGTGTAGACAGTCGATAGGGGCGTATCGATATTAAAATTCTGAGCCAACATCTCTTGAACACTCTCTGGAGTGCGGGTTGTATTGTTTGTTACAAAAAGATAGGGGATATTCCGCTTTTGCAATTCATGGACAAAAGCTTCTCCTGCTGGAATTCGATCTTTCCCCTTATAAATTGTTCCGTCTAAATCAATTAAATAGCCTTTATATTTCATATTTTTCTCTAATCCTTCTTCATTTCTTGCCAAGTGATAATTGCTTGGGCATTGGTAGCCCCATCACTTGTAATCTCATGCTTGGTTTCCAGTCCAGTTCGTTCAACAGCCGATGTAATCACCCCACCTGGTCGAACTTCCTTGACATACTTGAGGTTGATTTTCTTGGGAATATAGTGGGTCAAAAAATTCGCTCCCATGACCTCAAAAATCCAGTCCAAGTATTTACTGTTATTGACATGACCATTCATATCCAAGTCGTAAAAACGGACATGGTAATCCTTGCTGATTGGCTCTTCCAAGGACTCGTACTTCGGACCACGAATAAGCTTTTTATCAAACTCAGACTGGTAAGGAGCCACAATCTCAGGTTCAACAGCATGAACTTTTCGACTGTCTCGGTCCATGAGAACAAAGGTCGCCATCATGTGGATGAGCTCCTGCCCCGCTTCATCATAAATGGTAAAGCGACGGTAGCAAAAAAGTCGATTATAGCTCAAAGCTTCCGTTTCGATGGTAATTTCTTCCGCAAAGCGAGGCAAACGAACCACCTCAATATCGTATTCTGTGATAATCCAGACCAGATTATAGTCTTCCAAAATGGCCTTATCACTAACTCCTAACTCAATCGACTGCATCCCTGAAACTTGCAGGGATAGCAAAATCACATCTGGAAGCTTGATATGACCGTTCATATCAGCCATATCAAAAGGAATTTTCATTTTCATTTGATAAGTTAAGCCCATCATCCTACTCCAAAATAAATCGTTCTGCTACAGTGTCTCCCAAAAAGAGACCTCTTTTTGTCATGCGCACGCGATCACCGTCTATTTGCATGAGACCTTGTTGAACCAAGTCTCTGACAATTTCTCCATAAAGTCCATCGAAAGACCGTCCAAATTTTTCTTCAAATCGCGCCATAGAGACCCCTGATTTCTTGCGAAGCCCCAGGAACATTTCTTCTTCCATCTGCTCTTTTTGGCTCAGGTGCTCTTCTGTGATGCGAGCATTGCCTTCCTCAACTGCACTGAGATAATGACGAATCGGACCATGATTTTTATAGCGCACTCCATTAACATAACCAGATGCCCCAGCACCGATGCCATAGTATTCAGCATTGTCCCAGTACATGAGATTGTGGCGACTTTCAAAACCAGGCTTTGAGAAATTGGAAATCTCATAATGCTCAAAACCAGCTCGCTCCAGCTCTGCGATGATGTACTCAAACATCTCAGCTTCCAGTTCCTCCTTAGGCAGAGGCAATTTCCCTCGTCGCATACGGTTCATAAAGACCGTATGATTTTCCAAAATCAAGCTATACAAACTCATATGGGGAATATCCAGTCCAATGGCCTTAGCCACATTTTCCTTGACCTGCTCCATGGTCTGACCAGGCAGTGCATAAATCAAATCGATGGAGATATTGTCAAAACCAGCCAGTTTCAGACGGTCGATATTTTCATAAATATCCTTCTCCAAATGACTGCGCCCAATCTTTTTCAGCATCTTGTCATCAAAGGTCTGCACACCTAGCGAAACACGGTTGACAGCCGAGTTTTTCAAAACAGCAATCTTATCCGCATCCAAGTCGCCTGGATTAGCCTCAATAGTCAACTCTTCTAAAACAGACAGGTCCAAGTTTTTAGTCAATCCCTTCAATAACACCTCCAGTTGCGAAGCTGACAAAGCTGTCGGTGTGCCACCACCGATGTAGAGGGTTCGCAACTTTTGAATATCATAAGATTGAAACTCTTCTAACAGATGTTCCAAATAACTATCTACCGGCTGATTCTTGATAAAAACTTTTGAAAAGTCACAATAATAACAAATCTGGGTACAAAATGGGATGTGCACATAGGCTGACGTTGGTTTTTTCTGCATAGTAATTATTATACCACAAAGACACGCTACGAGAAAAAAATCACCATCCCCAGACACATAGTCCGTCCAGAGATGGTGATGGTTTATTCTTCTGTTATGTCAATAACAATCTCTTCTGATTCATCAAGAGTTTCGGCCTTTTCTTGCCATTGCTCCTTGAGATTATTGAATCGATCTTTTGATGCTTCTGTCGCTTGACGAGCACATGATTTGGCTTGAGCAAGTACACTGTCCACAGTGATTTCACCTGACTCAACCTGTTCTTTGGTTTTCAGAACAAAATCTGTAGCCTGCTCCTTAACTTCTGTCAGTTTTTCACAGACCTGCTCCTTGGCATACTCAGGATCTTCTCTCAAATCATCTAGAAAATCTTGAGCCTGACTGCAAACTTGTTTGCCCTTGTCGCTTGTTAAAAACAAGGCAAGAGCTGCACCTGAAACGGTTCCTAAAAGGATTGAGGATAGTTTACCCATAAGGATTCTCCTTTTTTATTTTTTGAAAAATTTACTTGCAAGACGAAGAGCTGACAAACTTGCACCAGTCTTAAATGTTTTTGAACCAGCTGATGAAGCTTTCTTACTCAATACACGCGCATGGTCATTGAGATCTGAAACAGATAGAGATAAATCTGCAACAGCACTAAAGAGTGGATCAATCGTTGCCACCTTGACATTGATATCATCTGCCAAGACATTGACCTTAGCCAGCAATTCATTGGTATGATGCAAGGTCACATCCACATCTGAAGTTAAGGTTTTAATCGTCTTCTCTGTTTCATCGATAACACGGCCAAGCTTTTGTACAGTAATGATTAGATAGACTAAAAAGACAATCAAAGCTAGGGCAACAAGAATATATGCAACTTCTAACATTTAGTTTTCCTCCTCTGTAACATAGTAAGGGGCCTTCTTTCGATTTTGATAAAGAATGATAAAAATACCGAGACCGATAAGGACAACTGAAAGCCATTGAGACACTCGAAGTCCAAATAACATGAGACTATCTGTCCGCATGCCTTCAATAACCATACGACCGAAACCATACCAAATCAAGTAGAAAGCAGTGATATGACCTCGTCTGAGACTTTTCCATTTTCGTCTGAATATCAAAATCAAGGCAAAGCCAAGTAGATTCCATAGAGACTCATAAAGGAAGGTCGGTTGACGGTAGCTCCCATCAATATACATCTGGTCACGGATAAAGGCAGGTAGATAATTCAGATTATCCACCGCTGCACCATAAGCTTCTTGGTTAAAGAAATTGCCCCAGCGACCCAAACTTTGGGCAATCATGACGCTAGGCGCCGCAATATCTAGAAAATCCCAAGTATTGATGAGTTTACGATCAGCAAAGATATAGAGGACAAGAGCCCCAGTTATCAAACCACCGTAAATGGCCAAACCACCATTCCAAATGGCAAAAATCTCTCCCAAATTCTGACTATAGTAATCAAAACGGAAAATGACATAGTAGAGACGAGCTCCTAAAATAGCCAAGGGAAAGGCTACTAAGATAAAATCTAAAATATCGTCTGGTATGATCTTCTTTCTAGGCGCTTCTTTCATGGTCAAATAAACCGCAAGAATCAAGCCTGTCACAATACACAAGGCATACCAACGAATGGCTAGAGGGCCTAGATGAATAGCAATTGGATCAAGCATTAGGCACCTCGTTTTGAGCAATAAGATTGGTCAAGCGTTCTTCGAACAAACGAGTCGCATCAAAGCCCATTTCCTTAGCACGATAATTCATGGCAGCAGCCTCAATCACGACAGAGATATTACGACCTGTTTTAACTGGGATGCGGATACGAGGAATGGCTACGCCAGAAATTTCTATTTCCTCTGCATTGTTTCCCAGACGATCAAAAGTCTTATGTGTATCATAGTTTTCCAAATAGACAGCAAGTTGAACCTGCGAAGAGTCCTTGACAGCACTGGCACCGTAGAGGCTCATGACATCGATAATCCCAACCCCACGAATTTCAATCAAGTGTTTCAAGATTTCAGCAGGCTCTCCCCAAAGAGTTAATTCATCCTTAGAATAAATATCTACCCGATCATCTGCTACCAAGCGGTGCCCACGTTTGACAAGCTCAAGACCTGTTTCACTCTTACCGATACCACTATCTCCTTGAATCAAGACACCCATCCCATAGATATCCATCAAGACACCGTGAACACTGGTGCGTTCCGCCAAACGAGAGTCCAGATAGCTAGATAACTCTCCAGACAAACGACTGGTAGCTGTACGGCTGGTTAAAATAGCAATCTTACATTCTCTGGCTGCCTTTAACATCTCCTCTGGAACCACTAAACCACGAGCAACAATGACCGCAGGTGTCTCAGGTAGAAACATTTTTTTCAAAACTTCATAACGGCTGTTGGAAGGCATACTGATCAGATAAGACCACTCCTTCATCCCCAAAAGTTGAATCCTCTCTGGCGTATAGTAGTCAAAATAGCCTGTCATTTCAAGACCAGGTCGCGTAATATCCGCTGTATTGATTTCCTTTTCAAGTAATTCTGGTTCGCCATAGACAATGTCTAGTCTAAGCTTTTCAATCACTTCTTTTACTAAAACCGACATCATTTCCTCCTTCAATCGAGTTCTTTTTACTATTATATCAAATTGTAGGAGGATATTTCAGATTTTTGCAGGCTTTGGAGTATTTATTTATACTCAATGAAAATCAAAGAGCAAACTAGGAAACTAGGAAACTAGGAAACTAGCCGCAGGTTGCTCAAAGCACTGCTTTGAGGTTGTAGATAAGACTGACGAAGTCAGTCACATATATAATCCAAGGCGACGTTGACGAGGTTTGAAGAGATTTTCGAAGAGTATTGAAAGAAAAAAGACTAGATTTCTCCAGCCTTTCATTTCTAATTAGAATTTTTTACGTTTACGAGCTGCTTCTGATTTACGTTTACGTTTTACAGAAGGTTTTTCATAGAATTCACGTTTGCGTGTTTCTTGAAGAGTACCAGCTTTAGTAACCGCACGTTTGAAACGACGAAGTGCGTCGTCAAGAGATTCATTCTTACGTACTACTGTTTTAGACATTTTTTTCACTCCCTTCAAGTTCAAGATCTACTCTATTCTACACGTAAAAGGAATAATTGTCAAGAAAAAATGCAGTTTAATTTTGATTTTTTCTTAGATTTATACAAGAGTTGAAACCACTCATTCCAAAGGGTTTCACTTTTTTATTTTTCAAGTAAGATAAGCGCTTCAGAATCTGCAATGATGGTCACATCAGGGTGATTTTGTAGGCTACTTGCTGGTAGGTTCTCAGTCACTGGACCAGACACGGTTCCGGCAATGGCTTCTGCTTTCGATTCACCGTAAGCAAAGAGAAGGATTGACTTGGCATCCAAGATATTTTTAATCCCCATTGAAATGGCTTGGGTTGGGACGTCTTCAATCTTGTCAAAGAAGCGTGCATTGGCTTCGATTGTAGACTGGTCTAGGTCTACAAGGTGTGTCTGGCTATCAAAGGCAGTTCCTGGCTCATTAAATCCGATATGTCCATTGCGACCGATTCCCAAGATTTGCAGATCAACTGGATGGTCAGCCAAAATTTGATTGTAGCGTTCAACTTCAGCTTCAGCATTGTCCTTAACCCCACGAGGCAAGAAACTTTCTTTAAATGGTTTTTGGTTAAACAAGTTTTCTTGCATGAAGTAACGATAAGACTGTGGGTTGTCCCCATCAAGCCCTACATACTCATCAAGGTTGACACTGGTTAGATTTGAAAAATCGAGGTCACTTTCAACAATTTCCTTGTAAAATTCAAGCGGGCTACTTCCTGTCGCAAGTCCTAGGGTTTGAGCGCCATTGGCTAATTTTTCCTTCAAAATCTCAAAAGCAACTTTTCCACCTTCGATTTGGTTTTCAACTTTAATAACTTTCATCTTTTTATCCTCCGTTTCAATATATATTTATTATATGGTATAGACCAATTTTTGTCAAGTGAAAACGATTTAATTTCTAAAAAAAGAGCGTCCAAACTTGAAACGTGTTATAATGGATAGGATTAGAACTTATACTCTTCGAAAATCAAATTCAAACCACGTCAGCTTCGCCTTGCCGTACTCAAGTACTGCCTACGGCTAGCTTCCTAGTTTGCTCTTTGATTTTCATTAAGTATTAGTTACCTTTAAAGGCATCCACCATCGTTTGAAATTCTTCATTGGAGAGAGTAATCCCTTTGCCCATTTTAGTATGATCTGGACTCCAAGCACGAATATCAAACTTTGCAGGAGCACCATTAAAGCTCACACGGTTGATTTCCTTGGTCCAACCTTTTTCGTTTTCAGAAAGAGTCAACAAGTGCTCTTCGATTTCAAATGTAAATTCTGCCATTTTCTTCTCCTTTTTTAGCTTTCATTTGATTATTCGTAAAATCTTGTAGATTTTAGGAAAATTTTATATAATATTGATATAAAAGAAGGGAGGCCACTATGAGACATAAATTCCAGCAAGTTCTAGATAAAATACATGACTTTTTAAATGGACATGAAGAACCAGACCATACTGAAAGCAACTCCCTTACAGCCACTATTGAAGAGGCTATCCAGAAACAAACTGCTGTTCACCTTATCTTGTCTGAGACAAGCTTTACAGGTGACATCATCAAATACGATCAGCAACGCCAGCAAATTATCGTGAAAAATTTTGCCAAAAATGTGACCCGTATTATCCGCATAAGCGATATTCAACGCCTGCGATTTGTCCCTTCAACTGTCCAAACAGCCCAAAAAAATAGATTTAAGAAAGAGTGAGATGTAGTTGCTTCATCCCACTCTTTTTTCTTAGCGAATTTGTTCAAAATGTAAATGAACTGCGATATGATCTCCATAACCACTTCTTTCCAAGTCACGTTGTAGACGATAGGAAATGTAGTGTTCTGCTATGGTAATGTAACCTGCACCCAGTAAACGATGTTCAACCATAGACTGAATCATGCTGATGGTAGCACGTTCCACCTTGGCTTCTTCCAAATCCAAAACCACTTTCTTAGTGACTTGTGCAAGGTTTTGACGTAAATCATCTGTCAATACATAGACAGTCTGAGCTGCCTTTAAGATAGCTTGGTAAATCTTATCTGGATTAAATTCAGCAATTTCTCCATCACGTTTGATTACTTGCATAGGGTTCTCCTTTATTCTTTGTTTTCTTTGATTTCTGCCAGCATTTTTTCTTCTTCTGCTGTCAGTTGATAATATTCAAGCAAATCCGGTCTGCGTTCGTAGGTTTTCTTTAAACTCTCATACAATCGCCACTGACGAATCTTTTCATGGTGTCCGCTCATCAGTACATCTGGCACGACCATACCTCGATAATCATAGGGACGTGTGTACTGAGGGTATTCGAGAAGGCCTGAAGAAAAACTATCATCTTGGTGGCTGGACTCCTTACCAATCACTTCTGGAATCAGGCGTACCGTAGCATCAATCATGGTCATAGCCGCCAACTCTCCACCAGTCAAGACATAGTCGCCCAGGGAGATCTCATCTGTCACCAAGGTCTTAATTCGCTCATCATAACCCTCATAGTGCCCACAGATAAAGATCAGTTCCTCTTCTTTGGCCAAATCCTCAGCATAAGCCTGATCAAACTGCTTTCCAGCTGGATCGAGGAGAATAACGCGCGGATTTTTCTTTTCAATAGCATCAAAGGCATCGAAAATGGGTTGCGCCCGGAGCAACATCCCCTGACCGCCTCCATAAGGCTCGTCGTCCACATGGCGGGCCTTTTCAGCATTTTCTCGAAAATTATGATACTGGATATCCAAGAGCCCTTTTTCTCGAGCCTTTCCAACGATTGAGTGCTCAAGTGGAGAAAACATCTCTGGAAAGAGGGTTAAAATATCAATCTTCATCGTCTAACCCTTCTAAGATTTCCACATCGACCCGTTTATTTGGAATATCAACATTGAGAACCACTGGTGGGATATAAGGCAAGAGCAAGTCACGCTTGCCTTTTCGCTTGACCACCCAGACATCATTAGCACCTGGTTGTAGAATTTCCTTGATGGTTCCAACCAAATTATCGCCCTCATAGACTTCCAAACCGATAATCTCGTGATAATAGAATTCACCATCGTCTAGGTCATTTAAATCTTCCTCAGCAACCTTGAGACTGTATCC
>ERZ1699233.7-NODE-7-length-28160-cov-2.059965_pt1 | contig 28160 bp, 23 predicted proteins | sample MGYA00581539_ERZ1699233 | MGnify/ENA primary metagenome ERZ1699233 (study PRJEB42319, sample SAMD00040316) | human oral metagenome | material: saliva | host: Homo sapiens | study: EMG produced TPA metagenomics assembly of PRJDB4115 data set (Metgenomic analysis of... | reverse complement strand
GTGTGTGCGGTACGCACGCGGTTGATTGAGTATGCAGGCTACAGCTTGCTTATTTGTTATTTAATTAAAATAATTTTATCCCCAATCTCAACATTGTTTAATGGTTTTAAATTTGCTTCTTGAGGTTTAATTATTTCTGTTGTCGTCTGGCTTGGAGAGAGATTGCTAAGTAATCTCATTATCGCATCACGTCCTTCGTTTGATTTGCTTACTTTTGTAATTTCTCTAACATCTGGCTTCTTAATTAAATCAGTAGATTGAAGTGTTGCCATTTTTTCTTGTACATGCACTACTTTTACATTTCCCTTAATAATTTCTACAAATCCTAGAGACTCTTCCGTATCTGGATCAAAGATTTCCTTACCGATACCTACAATAAGAAATTGATTTCCAATTTTTACTCCTCTATTCTCCCCAGCATTCATCACAACATTAAGGTTATCTATAATCTCAACAATTTGAGCAAAATATCGGTTACTAGACATTTTAATGGCCTCCATTATTAATTAAAAAATCGATAGCTTGTTTAGGAACTACAGGTCTAATTTCAATAGATGATAATATTTCTTGTTTAACGTTTCCTTTTGAATCAAATAGATCAATTTCCTGTATCCAAATATTTACCCGAATCTGTAGCATTTTTTCTTGAGCATTTTCTACAAAACCAATAAATAATAAGGTATCCAATTGATTTCTTTTGCCATATCCAGCAACAAATATATTATATTTAAAATTTTCATTATTTCTGATTAAAAATATTACTTCATTATTATCTTCCTCATTTACTCTCATACAGTTTATTGGATTTTCCATTGCTGGGTTAATCTGTTTTTTTAATAGTTCAAAAATATATTTACCAAGTGCACAAATTAAAGTTAAAGATATTACAATCAAAAATATTATCCACTTTATAGATACCTTCATATTCAAATCAATAAAAAGACTAACTATACTTGATGAAAAACCAATAACAGCTACAAATATTGGGAAGGAATAGTTAAAAATTTGTTTTAAATTTTTCATGAATACTCCAAAAACAAGCTTAAAATTATCAAGTGTCAGATATTAATAACATCCTTCAAATACTTCCCAGTATAACTTCCCTTAACCTTTGCAACCTGCTCGGGGCTACCTTCCGCAATAATCCTGCCGCCTCCATCACCACCTTCCGGCCCCAAGTCCACAATCCAATCCGCGGTTTTAATCACGTCCAGATTATGCTCGATAATCACAATCGAGTTGCCTTTGCCTTTCAGACGGCCTATCACTTCCAGCAGCAGGGCGATGTCGGCGAAGTGCAGGCCGGTGGTGGGTTCGTCGAGGATGTAGAGCGTTCTGCCGGTGTCGCGTTTGGATAGCTCCAAGGCGAGTTTGACGCGCTGGGCTTCGCCGCCGGAGAGGGTGGTGGCGGACTGTCCGAGGCGGATGTAGCCTAGGCCTACGTCCATGAGGGTTTGCAGTTTGCGCGATACGGTGGGGACGGCGTCGAAAAATTCGCGGGCTTCTTCGACGGTCATGTCGAGGACTTGGCTGATGTTTTTGCCTTTGTATTGGATTTCGAGGGTTTCGCGGTTGTAGCGTTTGCCGTGGCAGACTTCGCAGGGGACGTACACGTCGGGCAGGAAGTGCATTTCGACTTTAATCACGCCGTCGCCTTGGCAGGCTTCGCAGCGGCCGCCTTTGACGTTGAAGGAGAATCTGCCGACGTTGTAGCCGCGTTCGCGCGAGAGGGGGACGCCGGCGAAGAGTTCGCGGATGGGGGTGAACAGGCCGGTGTAGGTGGCGGGGTTGGAGCGCGGGGTGCGGCCGATGGGGGATTGGTCGACGTTGATGACTTTGTCGAGGTGTTCGAGGCCGCGGATGTCGTCGTATGGGGCGGGTTCTTCTTGGGCGCGGTTGAGTTCGCGGGCGGTGATTTTGGCGAGGGTGTCGTTAATCAGGGTGGATTTGCCGCTGCCGGATACGCCGGTGATGCAGGTAATCAAACCGAGCGGCAATTCGAGGGTAACGTTTTTGAGGTTGTTGCCGCGTGCGCCTTTGAGGACGAGCATTCGGTCGGGATTGACGGGCGTGCGTTCAGACGGCACGGCAATGGATTTTTTGCCGCTGAGGTATTGTCCGGTCACGGAGTTTTCACATTTGGCGACGTTTTCGGGTGTGTCGGCAATCAGTACGTTGCCGCCGTGTTCGCCCGCGCCGGGGCCCATATCGACGACGAAATCGGCTTCGCGGATGGCGTCTTCGTCGTGTTCGACCACAATCACGCTGTTGCCCAAATCGCGCAGGCGTTTGAGGGTGGCGAGCAGGCGGTCGTTGTCGCGCTGGTGCAGGCCGATGGAGGGTTCGTCCAAAACGTACATCACGCCGGTCAGGCCGCTGCCGATTTGGCTGGCGAGGCGGATGCGTTGGGCTTCGCCGCCGGAAAGGGTTTCGGCGGAGCGGGAGAGATTCAGGTAATCCAGCCCGACGTTAATCAGGAAGCCGAGCCGCTCGGTGATTTCTTTGAGGATTTTTTCGGCGATTTGTTTTTTGTTGCCGTCCAAATCCAGCGTTTCAAAGAATTGGTGGGTTTTGGTCAGCGGCCAGGCGGAGACTTCGTGCAGCGGTTCGCCGCTGACGTAAACGTAGCGCGCTTCTTTGCGCAAACGTGCGCCGCCGCAGCTTGGGCAGGCGCGGTGGTTTTGGTATTCGCGCAGTTTTTCGCGCACGGTTTCGCTGTCGGTTTCGCGGTAGCGGCGTTCGAGATTGGGGATGATGCCTTCGAAGGCGTGGCTGCGGTTGAAGGTGGTGCCGCGTTCGGATAGGTAAGTGAAATCAATGACTTCTTTGCCTGAGCCGTGCAACACGACTTTTTTGACTTTTTCAGGCAGCGTTTCCCAAGCAGCCTGCACGTCGAAACCATAATGCCGCGCCAGCGATTGAATCATTTGGAAATAGAACTGGTTGCGCTTGTCCCAGCCGTCAATCGCGCCCGTTGCCAATGACAATTCGGGGTGGGCGACCACTTTTTCGGGGTCGAAGAAATTGGTGTTGCCCAAGCCGTCGCAAGTCGGGCAGGAACCCATCGGGTTGTTGAACGAAAAGAGGCGCGGCTCTAATTCGGGCAGGCTGTACGAACACACGGGGCAGGCAAACCGCGCGGAAAACCAATGTTCTTCGCCGCTGTCCATCTCCATTGCCAGCGCGCGCTCGTTGCCGTGGCGCAGCGCGGTTTCAAAACTTTCCGCCAGCCGCTGCTTGATGTCCGCCTTCACTTTCACGCGGTCGATGACCACGTCGATATTGTGCTTGATGTTTTTTTCCAGCTTCGGCACTTCGTCCAACTGATAGACCTCGCCGTCCACGCGCACCCGCGCAAAACCCTGCGCCTGCAAGTCGGCAAAGAAATCGACAAACTCGCCCTTACGCTCGCGCACCGCCGGCGCCAGAATCATCACGCGCGTGTCTTCCGGCAGCTTCAACACGGCATCGACCATCTGCGATACGGTTTGGCTCGACAGCGGCAGCTTGTGTTCGGGGCAATACGGCGTGCCGACGCGGGCGTACAAAAGGCGCAGGTAATCGTGGATTTCCGTTACCGTGCCGACGGTGGAGCGCGGATTGTGGCTGGTGGATTTCTGCTCGATGGAAATCGCGGGCGACAGGCCTTCGATCAAATCGACATCGGGTTTGTCCATCATCTGCAAAAATTGACGGGCATAGGCGGAAAGGCTCTCGACATAACGGCGTTGGCCTTCTGCATATAAAGTATCAAACGCCAGCGACGATTTGCCGCTTCCTGACAATCCTGTGACCACCACGAGCTTGTGGCGCGGAATGTCCAAATCGACGTTTTTCAAATTATGCGTGCGCGCGCCGCGGATGCGGATGGTGTCGTTGTCGTGTGAATGTTTGGGATGATGGTTGCACATGGTGTCAGGCCGTCTGAAAAATAAAATAAACGGCTATTGTAGCACTTTTCAAATGACAGACTGGATAGATAAAGCATTTGATATAAAAGAAACAAAGAGGCCGTCTGAAAATATGTTTTCAGACGGCCTTGATATAGATGGATCAGCTTATCAGTCGATTTTGCGGAGAATTTCGCGCAGGGCTTTTTGCCAGTCAGACGGTTTGATACCAAACTCGGTTTCGAGGCGTGAGCAATCCATGATGCTGTATGCCGGACGCGGAGCGGGCAGGGGGTATTGATCGGTGGTAATCGCGTTCAGTTCCGGAATGCGGAAGCTGTCGTCTAATTGGTGGGCCGTCTGAAAGATGGCTTTGGTAAATTCGTACCATGTTGCCGATTTATTGCCACAGTAATGGAAGATACCGCGTGGGGAAGTAGGCTGTTGCAATAAACTGATGATGGCATGAGCCAAGTCGCCTGCATAAGTCGGGCAACCGGTTTGGTCATGAACGATGGAGAGGGAATCACGCTCTTTGGCAAGGCGAAGCATGGTTTTGACGAAATTGCTGCCGTATTCGCTAAACAGCCATGAAGTACGGATGATTGTACTTTCCGGATGCGCGGCTAAAGCCAAAAGCTCGCCTGCTACTTTGGATTGACCGTAAGTGCTGCGCGGATTGGTGTAGTCGGTTTCGCGGTAAGGGCGTTTGCCTTCGCCGTCGAATACATAATCAGTGGAAATATGGATAAAGCGGGCGTGTGCGGCGCGGGCAGCTGCGGCAAGGTTATGAACAGCGGTTGCGTTGACGGCAAAAGCAGCCTCTGCGTTTTCTTCCGCTTTATCAACGGCAGTGTAAGCCGCAGCATTAACGATGGCATCTGGTTGGAAGTTTTTAATCATATGATGCACGGCTTCGGTATCGGTAATGTCCAGCGAAGTAGAATCGGTAGCAATCAGTTCCCAATCTTCGGGCAGGCGGTCGCGCAGACAACGGGCAAGCTGGCCTTTGGCTCCGGTCAATAAAGTACGCATGGTTGAGTATCTCCTCTGATAGCTGTTAAATAGGTATTCGTGTCATTATAGTGTAAATACGACAAATTCACATTATTGACGTAGAACAAAATGCGGATGCGGCTGTATTTGGGCAAATTATCGATATCATCTATCCACAATAATAACCACTTATTGGTATTATGTTTGCTTACTATAACTATAGTTAAAGTTCAGCTTTCAACAAGATAGATAAAGGATCTATGCTGTTTGAGAGAGTGTGAATCAATGTTGATGTTTTTATTGTTGCTAGGATAATGGAATTTAAAAACAGGCAAAACTCCATCCTTTTGTCGGCAAATTCTACCGTTTGATATTTTTGAGTAAATATTTTGAAAAATATTACTAAAATAATAATTGAGCAAGGGCGGATTTGCTCGTTCCGCTAGCTCGATATCTTTATTAACTATTTTGGGAGTAATTATTATGGCATACTGTTACGGGGGGTACTATGCTAGACCCCTGGTTAGTTCTTACTGCGCTCCTGCGCCTAAGGCTTCCTACTCTTCTTACTACTGCGCTCCTGCAGCGAAATCTTCTATTTCCATCGGCAGCATCGCTAGCATTGCCAGCGTCGGCGTGTCAGTAGTTAATGCGGTAACTGGTTTGGTTTCTGCTATTGCGGCTTTCTGCCCACCAGCAAAAACGCCTAACTATAAATGTGTTCCGGTTTGCCCACCTTACAACTGCAATCCGATCAAACCGATCCCATGTCCAAAACCACAACCTAAACCTCAGCCTAAACCTCAACCAAAACCTGAGCCTAAACCTGAGCCACAACCAGAACCGCAACCAGAACCAAAACCACAACCAAAACCTGAGCCTAAGCCTAAGCCAGAGCCAAAACCTAAGCCAGACTGCAAAGACTGTGCTGACGACCATAACCAAGACAACTCATACGGTCACGAAGACAAAAACCCAGGTAATGTCATCCGACCCAACGTTATCCGCGGTACTGATGCTAAAGATACCATTTATGGTACTGCTGGCGAAGACATCATCTACGGTGGCAACGGCGCAGACGTAATCTACGCCGGTGCTGGTAACGACACCATTTACGGTGATGCCGACGGTGACTCTCTGTACGGTGAAGAAGGTAAAGACTACCTGCAAGGTGGTGACGGTAACGACTACCTGAACGGTGGTTCCGGTGCTGACATCATGCGCGGTGGCGACGGTAACGACGTTTACTTCGTTGACAATGCCAACGACCAAGTTATCGAGTACGGTAATGCACACGCCGGTATCGATACTGTCCGTACCGTTATCGACTACACGCTGACCGATCACGTTGAAAACCTGATTTTGCAAGGTATGCAAAACCTGAACGGTACCGGTAACTCTTTGAACAACAACATCGAAGGTAACGGCGGCAACAACCATCTGTACGGTTTGGCCGGCGATGACTGCCTGGTTGGTAAAGACGGTAACGACTACCTCGACGGCGGTGTCGGCAACGACATCCTGATCGGTGGTACCGGTAACGATACTTACTTCTTCGACAAAGGTTACGGTCACGACACTATCCGTGAAGAAAGCGGTAATGACACCTTGTTGTTCGGTAAAGGCGTTGCAGCTTCTGACGTATTGCTGAGCAAATCTGGTGCTAACCTGACTGTTTCTGTCGGTACTAACGACAGCATCACCATCGACGACTGGTTCACCGGTAACGATCACAAAGTTGAAAACTTCAAGTTTGCTGACGGTAGCACTTACCAAGTAACCGGCCACGGCGACTACTACTCTCTGTCTGCTGTGAACCAAATCCAAGATCAGACTCAAGCTTCTGTAATCTGATAGGATGGTGATTTTCAGGGTTCTTCCCTGAAATCAACGGTTAAGGCCGTCTGAAACCAAAATATAAGGTTTCAGACGGCCTTTATTTTGTAAACAATCTGACGAAAAATTCCAAATTGGGCTAAAATACCGCATTCTTCTGTCTATCTAAGAGATACCCGAAATGTCTGAAATCAGCTTGAAAAAAATCTACTCCGGCAAAGTACGCGATTTGTACGAAATTGACGATAAACGTATGTTGATGGTTGCCTCCGACCGACTGTCTGCATTCGATGTGATTTTGGATGACCCGATTCCGGGTAAAGGGGAGATTCTGACGCAGATTTCCAATTTTTGGTTTAAAAAACTGGCTCATATCATGCCTAACCATTTCACCGGCCATACAGTTTACGATGTTTTGCCTGAAAACGAAGCCAAAGTTTTAGAAAAACGTGCTGTCGTGGCTAAAAAGCTCACTCCGGTGAAAGTGGAGGCTATTGTGCGCGGTTATCTGGCAGGTAGCGGTTGGAAAGATTATCAAAAGACAGGCTCTGTTTGCGGTATCCAACTGCCTGAAGGTATGCAGGAAGTGCAACAACTGCCTGAAGTGATTTTTACGCCATCGACCAAAGCTGCAGTTGGCGATCATGATGAAAACATCAGCTTTGAAGAATGCGAACGCATTATTGGAAAAGAATTGGCGGCGGAAGTACGCGCCAAAGCGATTCAGCTTTATACAGAAGCGGCCGAATATGCCAAATCCTGCGGTATTATTATTTGCGATACTAAGTTTGAATTTGGCTTGGATGAAGAAGGTACGCTGACTTTGATGGACGAAGTATTGACGCCTGACTCCAGCCGTTTTTGGCCTGCCGACCAATATAAAGTTGGCACCAATCCGCCGTCTTTTGACAAACAATTTGTCCGCGACTGGCTGGAGCAAAGCGGTTGGAACAAAAAAGCGCCTGCGCCTAAAGTGCCTGCCGATGTGATTCAAAAAACAGTCGAAAAATATCAGGAAGCATTGACTTTGCTGACTCAGGATTGATTTTTAAGTTTGAAGGCCGTCTGAAAGTGATATGTTTCAGACGGCCTTTTTATTGTATCAATACTGGATTTTAAGGATGGTTGCCTTTATAATCGAGAGTTGTTTTCAGTGCCTTAAAGGCCGTCTGAAAGCTTGTTTATAACCTGCCGCACGGTCTGAAACCCTAACTATTCACATTCGGATTTTATTGTGCATTATTAGTGTTTTAGCAGTGCGGTATTTTGAAAGGAACAATGATGTTCAATAAACACGTTAAGACCTTCCAATACGGTAATCAAACCGTTACTTTGGAAACCGGCGAAATCGCTCGCCAAGCCGCTGCTGCCGTTAAAGTATCCATGGGCGACACCGTTGTTTTGGTTGCCGTTACTACCAACAAAGAAGTGAAAGAAGGCCAAGACTTCTTCCCTCTGACTGTCGATTACCTCGAGCGCACTTACGCCGCAGGTAAAATCCCCGGCGGTTTCTTTAAACGCGAAGGCAAACAAAGCGAAAAAGAAATCCTGACCAGCCGTCTGATCGACCGTCCGATTCGTCCTCTGTTCCCCGAAGGTTTCTACCACGACATCCAAATCGTAGCGATGGTTGTGTCTGTTGACCCTGAAATCGATTCTGACATTCCTGCAATGTTGGGTGCATCTGCCGCACTGGTGTTGAGCGGCGTACCGTTTGCCGGTCCGATTGGTGCGGCACGCGTGGGTTATGTAAACGGCGTGTACGTTTTGAACCCGACTAAAGCCGAATTGGCGAAATCACAATTGGACTTGGTTGTTGCCGGTACTTCTAAAGCCGTGTTGATGGTGGAATCCGAAGCCGACATCTTGTCTGAAGAAGTGATGCTGGGTGCGGTTGTTTACGGTCACGATCAAATGCAAGTGGCCATTAACGCCATCAATGAGTTTGCCGACGAAGTCAACCCGGAAGTTTGGGATTGGAAAGCTCCTGAAACCAATGAAGAATTGGTTGCAAAAGTACGCGAAATTGCCGGCGAAACCATTAAAGAAGCGTTCAAAATCCGTCAAAAACAAGCGCGTTCTGCCAAATTGGACGAAGCTTGGAGTGCTGTAAAAGAAGCGTTGATTACCGAAGAAACCGACACTTTGGCAGCCAACGAAATCAAAGGCATTTTCAAACACTTGGAAGCCGATGTTGTCCGCAGCCAAATTTTGGACGGCCAGCCGCGTATTGATGGTCGCGACACCCGTACCGTTCGTCCGCTGAACATTCAAACCGGCGTATTGCCGCGCACTCACGGTTCTGCACTGTTTACCCGTGGCGAAACCCAAGCTTTGGCCGTTGCAACTTTGGGTACTTCACGCGACGAGCAAATTATTGATGCGCTGTCCGGCGAATACACCGACCGCTTCATGCTGCACTACAACTTCCCTCCATACTCTACCGGCGAAGTGGGTCGCGTAGGTGCACCAAAACGTCGTGAAATCGGTCACGGTCGCTTGGCTAAACGTGCGTTGTTGGCCGTATTGCCAGAACCTGAAGATTTCAGCTACACCATGCGCGTAGTTTCTGAAATTACCGAATCCAACGGCTCTTCCTCTATGGCTTCCGTCTGCGGTGGCTGCTTGAGCCTGCTGTCTGCCGGTGTGCCTTTGAAAGCACACGTTGCCGGTATCGCTATGGGTTTGATTTTGGACAACAACAAATTTGCCGTCCTGACCGACATCTTGGGCGACGAAGACCACTTGGGCGATATGGACTTTAAAGTGGCCGGTACAACTGAAGGTGTGACCGCGCTGCAAATGGACATCAAAATTCAAGGCATTACCAAAGAAATCATGCAAATCGCTTTAGCTCAAGCCAAAGAAGCACGTTTGCACATCTTGGATCAGATGAAAGCTGCCGTTGCAGGCCCGCAAGAGCTGTCTGCACACGCCCCACGCTTATTCACTATGAAAATCAACCAAGACAAAATCCGTGATGTTATTGGTAAAGGTGGCGAAACCATTCGTTCGATTACCGCTGAAACCGGTACTGAAATCAACATCGCTGAAGACGGTACCATCACTATCGCTGCGACTACTCAAGAAGCAGGCGATGCAGCGAAAAAACGCATCGAAGAAATCACTGCTGAAGTGGAAGTGGGCAAAGTGTACGAAGGTACTGTGGTTAAAATCCTCGACAACAACGTTGGCGCGATTGTCAGCGTGATGCCGGGTAAAGACGGTTTGGTACACATCAGCCAAATCGCCCACGAGCGCGTACGCAATGTCAGCGACTACCTGCAAGTAGGTCAGGTTGTGAACGTGAAAGCATTGGAAGTAGACGATAGAGGCCGCGTGCGCCTGTCTATCAAAGCTTTGCTGGAAGCCCCTGCACGCGAAGAGAAAGCAGCCGAATAATCTGATTATTCAAGCTTGAAACAAAAGGCCGTCTGAAAATTTCAGACGGCCTTTTGTTTATTTAAAAGATGAGTTTAAAAAACGGGTTTTGCCTTTACTTTGATAAAAGGGATTACTACAATGCTTGCAATTTAATAAATATATTCATCTTTCAAGGAGTATGCAATGAATGCTACGCAATTAATCAGCCGGCTGACGCAAACCGTCGGCGAGAAATACATCATCACAGACCCGGCAAAAACCGAACAATACCGTCAAGGCTACCGTTTTGGCGAAGGCAAGGCGTTGGCGGTTGTCCGTCCGGGTACGGTGTTGGAAATGTGGCAAATTTTGCAGGCGTGTGTTGAGGCTGATGTTATCGTGATTACGCAGGCTGCCAATACTGGCCTGACCGGCGGCTCGACTCCTGACGGCAATGATTACGACCGCGATATCGTGATCGTGAATACCATGCGTCTGAACATCATTCAGCCGATTAACAATAACGAACAGGTTGTCTGCCTGCCAGGTTCTACCCTGAATCAATTGGAGCTGCTGCTGAAACCTTTAGGCCGTGAGCCGCACTCTGTAATCGGCTCGTCCTGTATCGGCGCATCTGTATTGGGTGGCGTATGTAATAACTCCGGCGGCGCTTTGGTACAGCGTGGCCCGGCTTATACGGAAATGGCTCTGTTTGCACAAATCAACGAAGAGGGCAAACTGGAGCTGGTCAACCATTTGGGCATTGATTTGGGCGAAACTCCTGAAGAAATTTTGACCAACTTGCAAGGTTTCCATTATCAGCGAAAAGACATTACGCAAGATGCCGGCAAGGGTCATGACCATGCTTATTGCGATCATGTCCGCCAAGTGAATGAACCGACTGCCGCCCGTTTTAATGCCGACCCTGCGCGTCACTACGAAGCATCAGGTTGCGCGGGCAAGCTGATGGTGTTTGCCGTACGCTTGGATACGTTCCCACAAGAAAAACAGACTGCCGTTTTCTATATCGGCACCAATGATATTAATGAGCTGACCGATATTCGTCGTGCTGCTTTGAGTGAGTTTAAAAACCTGCCTATTTCCGGTGAGTATATCCATCGTCATGCTTTTGATATTGCTGCCGTTTATGGTAAAGATACTTTTTATATCATTAAGACGTTCGGTACCCACCAACTTCCGAAACTGTTTGATCTGAAAGCCCGTGTGGATAGATTCAGCAAAAAGATAAGTTTCTTACCAAAACACTTCTCTGATAAATTCATGCAACTGATCAGTAAAATTTTGCCCGATCACTTGCCGAAGTCTATGCGCAACTATCGGGATAAATATGAACATCACCTGATTTTAAAAATGGGTGGCGAGGGCGTAGAAGAAGCGCGTGCTTTCTTGAAAGAATATTTTGCAACCCATGGCGGCGCATTCTTCGAATGTAATGCCGAAGAAACGCAGGCGGCCATGCTGCATCGCTTTGCTGTGGCTTCTGCCGCGATCCGTTACCGTTCTGTACATGATGATGAAGTAGAGGATTTGGTTGCACTCGATATCGCCTTGCGCCGTGATGATCGTGATTGGTTTGAAACACTGCCGCCTGAAATTGACAATAAAATCATCCATAAATTGTATTACGGACATTTTATGTGTCATGTGTTCCATCAGGACTACATCATTAAAAAAGGCAACGACTGTATGGCTTTGGAACATGAAATGCTCCATCTGCTTGACCAACGCGGTGCGCAATATCCTGCCGAGCATAATGTCGGTCATCTGTATGAAGCCAAGCCCGAGCTGAAACAGTTCTATAAAAAACTTGACCCGACCAACAGCTTCAACCCCGGTATCGGTAAAACCAGTAAGAAGAAAAACTGGGCAGAATAAAGCATAGTCAAAATAAAGGCCGTCTGAACTTTTCAGACGGCCTTTTTATATGCTTGCTTATCAGAACAAGTTGCTGACAAAAATCAGCAGAATCACCAACGGTACGAGGTATTTCACATAGGCAAACCAGATATTGACGGTGGTATGGTTGCCTTTGTAGAGCAATTCCTCCTTCGCTTCATCTTTCATCACGAAGCCGACAAACAAGGCAGAGCCAAGCGCGGTCAGCATAAACAGGATGTTGCCGCTGATATAGTCAAAGGCATCAAAAATGTTTTTACCAAACACGGAAATATCTTTCCATGGGCCGTAGCTCAAGATGGAAGGGATATTGCCGAAGATAAAAATACCTGCCAGTACGATGGTAATCGCGGCTGCGCGGCGGATTTTGGTTTTCTCCTGAATGGTCGTAATCAACACTTCATAAATGGTCAGAGAAGTGGTCAGCGCAGCAATCAGAAGCAGGGAGAAGAAAATCACTGCGAACACGGGGCCTGCCCACATATTGGAGAACACGATCGGCAGGCTTTGGAACACCAGTGTTGGGCCGGAGTTAGGGGCGACGCCAAAGCTGAAGAGGGATGGGAAAATCATAAAGCCGGCCAACACGGCAATCAAAGTGTTGGTAATCGCGGTAATTACGGCCGTCTGAACCAGATTTTCATTTTTATCCAGATAGCTGGATAACGTAATCATCACGCCGAAACCCAAGCTCAAGGCGAAGAATACTTGTCCCAAAACGAAGACGAACAGTTCGGCGGTAATTTTGCTGAAGTCAGGTTTCAGATAGAAGGTAATGCCTTCCATTGCGCCCGGCAGGGTAACGTTGCGCACAACCATGGCAATCAGGAATAAAAACAGCAAAGGCATCAGGTATTTTGCCGCTTTTTCAATACCGCCGATCACGCCTTTGACCAAGATCCATTGGTTCACAACCACAAATAGGAAGGTGTAGAAAGCAATTTCCCAAGGGCTGTTTTCGATGTGTTCGGTAAAGAAACTTTTGGTAACTTCGCCGGAAACCGGACTGGAAATGTCCAAATTACCGCCGATGATATTGACGATGTAGCTGATGACCCAGCCGCCAAGTACCATGTAATAGGCCATGATGCCGAATGCGCCGAGCAGGCCCATCCAACCGACCAATTTCCAAACTTTGGCAACGGGTTTGCCATTCATTGTGCCGCCAAAAGCATCCAGCGCGTTCACGCCTTTACGGCGGCCGATGACATTTTCCACCAAAATCATCGGAATACCGATGACCAGCATGGCGATACAGAACAGAAACACATACGCGCCACCGCCGTTTTCACCAACCAAATACGGGAAACGCCATGTTGCGCCAAAGCCGACAGTCGCACCGGCAACGGTAAGGATGTAAGTCAAACGGTTGGACCAGGTTTGACGGGGTTGATTGGAAGACATAAATACTCAGATGCATAAAAATAAAGACAACATTTTACCGCAAAGATTTAACGAATCTTGACTAAAGTCTGAAAAGAAGATTAGTGAAAAAAACCATGTAATGAAGAATTTTTAGTGGGTTTCTCTGGTTTGTTTGGTATTGAAACCTGTAAACAGAGAATTTGTCTGAAGTGGTATGAATGATGGCAAGAGCCTTAACGATAAAGGCCGTCTGAAAAGTGGGATATGGGAAAGGGTTGTTGTGAGGAGATTAGATAGCGCTAAGGTGTGCTTTCAAGTATGTCGGCAACAAAGATGGTATTTATCTAAAGGCTGTCTAAATAACATCTTTAACCCTAGCTTGGATAGTTGCAGATAGATTTTTTTTTATAAAACGATTTGCCTGAAATGGGAACGGCACAGATTGATGTGGAAGAGACGAGAGAGAAAAGGAGTAATGGCAATTTAATGAGTGGAGATGGGGTTTAGAAATGATGGCTTCTTTAGATAAGAAGGGTCGTCTGAAAGTACACCCGCTTGGTTGTCAAATTTTAGATAAAAAAAACCATCTATACTAAGGGGAAAGTATAGATGGCCAAACACATTACGGGGAAAACGTCTTACTCACTTACTCACTTCTTTCGAAGCAAGTGTTACTCAGACAGGCGAATTATACAATAGTTCAGTCTTCACAGTGTTAAATTCTGTTAAATAAAAATAATAAGGTTTAGATTTTTGATTTTAAATAAATAAAAAATCCATATTGTTTAAAAATTTATCGAAAAAATTTGGAATTTTTTTAGATTTGGATAAATTTCCATTCTCCGGCGGCTAAATCATCGACATTCCAGTCGCCGAATTCCTCACGGTGGAGCTGCTCGACACGGTTGCCTGCGGCCGCAACCATGCGTTTGACCTGATGGTATTTACCCTCGGTAATAGTCATCATCAATGTGGTTGGGTCGGCCAATACTGCTTCGGCTGCGGCAACGGTTTCATTATCGTCATGCAGGAGGACGCCGTTTTTGAGTGTGGTGCAAAGGGTATCGTCGGCAGGATGTTTCAAAGTGACGCGGTAGAGCTTCGGAACTTTGTGTTTGGGCGAGGTAACGCGGTGGTTAAATTGCCCGTCGTTGGTAATCAGAATAATGCCGGTTGTGTCTGCATCCAAGCGGCCGACTGCCTGCATATCGATATTGCGCATGTGGTCGGGAAACAGACTGAAGATGCTTGGATATTGCTGAGGTTTATGCGAAGTTTCGTAATCTGCAGGTTTATGAAGCAGAATGTAGAAATAGGGCATGGGTACGGCGGCAATTTCTTCGCCGTCAACAGACAGGGTGTGCACTTGAGACGGGTCGATATCGTCTTTGGCACGATTATGGATTTCGCCGTTGATGGCAATGCAGTCATTGTCTATCAGCCATTGGCATTGCTTGCGGCTGCCGAGGCCTTGCGATTGGATGTATTTGAGCAGTTGCATGGTTGAAAAGTGGGAAATGTTCAGACGGCCTTTATTGTACTGGAAAACCGGTGTTTAGGCCGTCTGAAAAGTAGGGGCAAAAAAATCGCCCCTTTAAAATGTTAAGGGGCGCAAAAGGAACACAAACCACTACCAAAAACTGTTACAGGGCAAATTCTCCTATTTGATGTGTTGCCGGATAAAGTGCTTTCATCAAGTCATGTGGTGAAAGCGAGAAATCTTTGCTGTTTGTCGTCAGACGGCCTTGCTGCGGCGTCAGCTCAAGCAATCGGGCGTTTGCCGACTGGATAAACTTGTTTTTCGTGCGCTGCATTTTTCTTTGCAGGGCGGAAACAACGCGGTTGTACAGACTGTCTTTTTGTTTGACTTCGCGTGTACCGGCAACCCAGCTCAAGCGTGTATTGCCATCTTCATCTTCAATCAGCAGGATGCCGGTTTCTGATTGGGGCGATTTACCCATGCAAGGGAGCCAAACATAATATCGGCCATCTAAAGTAATGAATACTGCGTCATGTACTTCGCATTCGTCGCAACACTTGGTGGCGATTAAAGAGCGGATGGCTTGTTGGTGCAGTCTCAGAATGTCAAGGGAGACTTGCTTAAAAATACTTTCGGGCATTTTCTTCTCCTTTCATTCTGTTGTGCGGTTGTTTTGTCTCGATGGGTTGTATTATACGGCGATTTTTTAAATTTGCAAATGATAATTGTTCCTATTATTTAATTTATAAGTAAGGTATTAATTATTAAGGAAATTAAATTTAAAAAATTTTTTAGAAATTGGGTTTTCTACTCAAAAATGTCGTAATAGATGGTCATTAGATGAAAAAAGAATAAAGGCCGTCTGAAAAAATCCAGCTATAAAAAGGTATTTCAAAAGCAGCTAAAGTTTTGCTGACTATACATTTCAGACGGCCTTCAGTATGATTCAAGGCGTTTTGATAATTGCAGAAACCACCAACCATGAGCCAACGTCAGATTATCCTCGATACGGAGACCACGGGTCTTTATCCTGAAAACGGCGACCGTCTGGTCGAATTTGCCGGCTTGGAAATGATAAACCGCCAAATGACCGACTCCACCCTTCATTTATATGTCCACCCCGAGCGCGATATGCCGGAGGAGGCGGCGAAGGTGCATGGTTTGACGATTGAAGTATTGGAAGCGAAGAATGCACCGCCGTTTGCTCAAGTGGGTAAACAGATTGCCGACTTTATCCGTGGCGCAGAGCTGATTATCCATAATGCCAAGTTTGACGTCGGCTTCCTGAATATGGAATTCCGCCGCATGGGTTTGCCTTCTATTGAGGAACTCGGTTGCAAAGTTACAGACACGCTGGCCATGGCGCGTGAAATGTTTCCGGGGCAAAAGGCAAGCTTGGATGCGTTGTGTAACCGCTTTTCCGTTGACCGCAGCAAACGGGTCTTGCACGGCGCGTTAATCGACTGCGAGCTTTTGGGTGAAGTCTATCTTGCTATGACGCGTCAGCAGTTCGACCTGATGGGCGGCGAGGCGGAAGAAGAGGGCGAAGTCAAACAAACCGTTATTGCCGAAACCAAACGGACATCGCAGTTGAAAGTCATTAAAGCCAATGCAGACGAGCTGGCCGCACATGAGAAATATTTGGACGATTTAGGCGAAGCGTGTGTATGGCGCAAGGCCGAAACGCCTGATGAGGCCAATGCCGGAGCGTCAGCATGATGCGCCGCAATATTGCTTTAATTCCTGCTGCCGGTGTGGGAGCGCGATTTGGCGCAGGAAAACCTAAACAATATGTTGAAATCAATGGTAAAACCGTATTGCAACATACCATAGAAATCTTTGAGCAACACTCCCGTATAGATTTAATTGCCGTTATTCTTTCGCTGGAAGATTCGGTTTTTCAGACGGCCCTGTCTGAGAAAGTACGCGTCTTTCGAGTAGGCGGCGCAAGTCGTGCCGAAACGGTACGCAATGGTGTGTCCACTTTATTGGAGCAAGGTTTGGCCGAGGCGAAAGACAATATTTTGGTTCATGATGCCGCGCGCTGTTGCCTGCCTGCTGAAGCGCTAACGCGTTTGCTTGATGAGGCGGGTGAGAATGATGAAGGCGGTATTTTGGCCATACCGGTGGCCGATACGCTCAAGCGCTCAGACGGCACTCATCATATTGATGAAACTGTTGCGCGCGCAGGATTATGGCAGGCGCAAACGCCGCAGCTTTTTCAGACGGCCTTGTTACACCGTGCTTTATCGGTTGATGATTTAAGTGAGATTACGGATGAAGCATCAGCGGTTGAAAAACTGGGTATCCGGCCGCGCTTGGTGCAGGGTGATACGCGCAATTTGAAATTGACACTGCCGCAAGACGAATACATTGTCAGATTGTTGCTCAAGGCCGTCTGAACAATCAAAACCCATTATTTAAGGAAACAAACATGAATATCCGTGTCGGACAGGGCTACGATGTCCATCAGTTGGTTGAGGGGCGAGATTTGATACTCGGCGGCGTCAACATTCCGTTTGAAAAAGGCTTGCTGGGTCATTCTGATGCCGATGCGCTTTTGCATGCGATTACCGATGCCCTGTTGGGTGCGGCAGGTTTGGGCGATATCGGCAGTCATTTTCCTGATACCGCAGCCGAATTCAAAGATGCTGACAGCCGTGTGCTGTTGCGCGAGGCTTATCAAAGCGTGCAGGAGTTGGGTTGGAAGGTGGTTAATGTCGATACGACCGTGATTGCGCAAAAGCCAAAACTTGCGCCACACATTCCGGCAATGCGCGCCAATATTGCCGCAGATTTGGGTTTGCCCGAAAACTGCGTGAACATCAAGGGTAAAACCAACGAAAAACTTGGCTATCTGGGACGTATGGAAGCCATTGAAGCGCAAGCGGCAGTATTGCTGATTAAAGCCTAAGAGCTTAAAATTACTTTATTATTCAAACTGAAAGACTGACAACATGGCAACTCAAGACGAACTCAAACGTATTGCCGCCGAAAAAGCGGTGGAATTTGTTCCTGAAAACGAATACATCGGTATCGGTACCGGCTCTACCATCAACTTTTTTATCGAAGCTTTGGGTAAAAGTGGTAAGAAAATCAAGGGTGCCGTGTCTACTTCTAAAAAATCCAGCGAGCTTTTGGCAAAATACGAGATTCCAGAAGTTTCACTGAATGATGTGATGGGTTTGGCGGTTTATGTCGACGGCGCAGACGAAGTCAACCACGCGCTGCAAATGATTAAAGGCGGCGGCGGTGCGCATTTGAACGAAAAAATCGTGGCCAGCGCATCCGATAAATTTGTTTGTATCGCCGATGAAAGCAAATATGTTTCCCGTTTGGGCAAATTTCCATTGCCGGTAGAAGTAGTTGAAAATGCACGTTCGCTGGTGTCGCGCAAAATGCTTGCCCAGGGCGGACAGCCTGAGTTGCGTGTCGGCTATACTACTTTCTATGGCAACCAAATCGTTGATGTTCACGGCCTCAATATCGACCAAGCCCTGAAAATGGAAGACGAAATCAATAAAATCACCGGCGTACTCGAAAACGGTATTTTTGCCCGCGATGCCGCCGATGTGTTGGTTTTGGGTACGGCAGAAGGTGCAAAAGTCATCCTGCCTTGTCAGGATTAATCAATCTTAAAGGCCGTCTGAAAGTGTATTAGGTCTTTCAGACGGCCTTTAGTTTGGCAAAATATGCAAATCAGTAAAATTATAAAATGGTTGCCCGTTGTTTTATCTGTTTTGGGCGCACTTGGTTACAGCTCACGCGATACCGAGTTGATTCGTACAGGGGTAAGCGTTGCTGCAACATTGGCACAAGGCGACAATATCGGTTTGGAAAAGGTTAATGAATGGCTGGGTGAAAATGTCGTCAAAGCCACATCTGACACCAAAGCCGAAGCTAAACCCAAACCGGAACAAAAACAAAAACAAAAGTCATCGGGACAATCCTACACATACAACGGAAAAATCATCAAAATCCATGATGGCGATACTATACACATTATCGATAGCGACGGCCGAAAACACAAAATCCGCATGGCCTATATCGATGCGCCGGAAATCAATCAAGCCTATGGTACGCAATCACGAGACAATTTGATTGATGCCGCATTGCATAAAAAAGCCAAAGTCCGCGTGTTTGAAGCCGACCGCTACCAGCGCGAAGTTGCCCAAGTATCAGTCGGCACGATTGATTTGAATTTGATGCAAATACGGGATGGCGCCGCATGGCATTATGAAAGTTATGCCAAAAAACAACAAAGTAAAACCGCCTACACCGACTATTCAGCCGCGCAAAAACAAGCCAAGGAAAAGCGTAAAGGCTTATGGAAAAAAGACAATCCGCAAGCGCCTTGGCAATTTCGCCGTCAAAACTACGAGCAGCAGAACGGCAATAAAAAGCAGTCTGATAAACAATGGTTCGGGATTTGGTAGGCTTTAAGAGAGGCTGTCTGAAAACTTTCAGACGGCCTTTAATTATTAAAGTTTAGTATAAGATAAGAATGAGTGGCAGGTTTCTGATTAGAAGGTAAGAGAAAGAAAAGTGTAATGTAATATTTTTAAGAAGGGCAGATATGAAAAAAGACACCGTTAGCTGGTGTCTTTAGTATCTGGCAGAGAGGAAGGGATTCGAACCCTCGATACGCTATTCACGTATACACGCTTTCCAGGCGTGCGACTTAAACCACTCATCCACCTCTCTGTGGACTATTATCCTGAGTTGTTATTCAGAATAATGTGAAAACTTGACTAATTATTTATCAGTGGTGCCCAGGAGAAGACTCGAACTTCCACACCCGTGAGGATACTAGCACCTGAAGCTAGCGCGTCTACCAATTCCGCCACCTGGGCAATTTAAATTTTCTTAAGCAAAGAAGCACCAAATTATTTGGTGCCCAGGAGAAGACTCGAACTTCCACGCCCGTGAGGACACTAGCACCTGAAGCTAGCGCGTCTACCAATTCCGCCACCTGGGCTTTGCTTTATTCTTCAATTTAAGGTAGAGTTGACTACCTGAACTGCGAAGAAGCAGCTATTATATATTTTAAAAAAAGAATGTCAACTATCAAAATGAACAAAAATACTAAATCTTTAAATTTACGAGAAAAAGACCCGTATTTGGAGCGGGAGAAACAACGTTACGCTCATCCGTTGCCCAGCCGTGAATGGGTCATTGAATTATTGGAACAAAAAGGTGTACCGACCAAAATCGAAGCTTTGGCACATGAATTGTCGATTACAGAAGATGAATATGAATTCTTCGAGCGCCGTCTGAAAGCGATGGCGCGCGATGGTCAGGTGTTGATCAATCGACGTGGCGCGGTGTGTGCGGCAGAAAAATTGGCATTGGTTAAATGCCGTGTCGAAGCGCATAAAGACGGCTTTGGTTTTGCAGTGCCGTTAACGCCGACAGGCGAGGGCGATTTTGTTTTGTATGAGCGTCAGATGCGCGGTGTGATGCACGGGGATATTGTTACCGTTCGTCCTGCCGGTATCGACCGCAGAGGCCGTCGTGAAGGTACGGTTTTGGATGTGGTGGAGCGTGCGCAGTCTAAAGTGGTCGGCCGTTTTTATATGGATCGCGGCGTGGCCATTTTGGAAGCGGAAGACAAGCGTTTGAGCCAAAGTATCGTGTTAGAGCCTGAAAGCGTGGCGCACTTTAAACCACAATCCGGCCAAGTGATTGTGGCTGAAATCGAGACGTATCCTGAAGCGCATCGTCCTGCTGTGGCTAAGCTGATTGAAGTTTTGGGCGATTATGCCGACAGCGGTATGGAAATCGAAATCGCTGTACGCAAGCACCATTTGCCTCATCAATTCAGCGAAGCATGTGTCAAAGCTGCGAAGAAAATTCCCGATCATGTGCGTAAAACCGACTTGAAAGGACGCGTGGACTTACGCGATTTGCCTCTGGTAACCATTGACGGTGAAACTGCGCGGGACTTTGACGATGCGGTTTTTGCTGAAAAAGTCGGTCGCAATTACCGTTTGGTGGTGGCGATTGCCGATGTCAGCCATTATGTCCGTCCTGATGACGAAATCGATATGGATGCTCAAGAACGCAGTACCAGCGTGTATTTCCCACGCCGTGTGATTCCGATGTTGCCGGAGAAATTGTCCAACGGTATCTGCTCGCTCAATCCTGATGTCGAACGCCTGTGTATGGTGTGCGATATGGTGATTACTTATGCCGGCAATATCAAGGAATACCGTTTCTATCCGGCAGTAATGCGTTCGCATGCGCGACTGACTTACAATCAAGTTTGGGATTGGATTTCAGACGGCCAGGATCATCCGTTTAAGCAACAAATCGATACCCTGTATAATTTATTTAAAATCTTGCAGAAAAAACGTTTCGAGCGTGGCGCGGTTGAGTTTGAGAGCGTTGAGACTCAGATGATTTTCGACGACAACGGTAAAATCGACAAGATCGTTCCCGTCGTCCGCAATGATGCGCACAAATTGATTGAAGAATGTATGTTGGCGGCGAATGTTTGCGCGGCAGAATTTTTGCTGAAGAACAAACATACGGCTTTATTCCGCAATCACTTGGGCCCGACTCCCGAAAAATTGGCCACTTTACGCGAGCAGCTTGGTTTGTTGGGGCTGAGTTTGGGTGGCGGCGATAATCCGACGCCGAAAGACTATGCTGCGCTTGCCGAGCAATTTAAAAACCGTCCGGACGCGGAGTTGTTGCAAGTGATGATGTTGCGTTCTATGCAGCAGGCGGTTTATGAGCCGCATTGCGACGGTCACTTTGGTCTGGCTTATAACGCATATGCACATTTTACTTCGCCTATCCGTCGTTATCCGGATTTAACGGTACATCGTGCCATTAAGGCGGTGTTGAACGGACAAACTTACCAGCCTAATAAAACCTGGGATGCTTTGGGCGTGCATACCTCTTTCTGCGAACGCCGTGCCGATGATGCCAGCCGCGATGTGGAAAACTGGCTGAAAACTTATTATATGCGCGACAAAGTCGGCGAAGTTTTCAGTGGCAAGATTTCGGGCATGACCAGCTTCGGTATTTTTGTAACCTTGGACGACATTCATATCGACGGCTTGGTACACATCAGCGATTTGGGAGAAGATTATTTCAACTTCCGTCCTGAAATTATGGCGATTGAGGGCGAACGCAGCGGTGTCCGTTTCAATATGGGCGATACGGTCACTGTAAAAGTCGCGCGTGCCGATTTGGATACCAGCAAGATTGATTTGACCTTAATCAGCGGCGGTTCAGTCGGTAAGAAACGCGGCAGTAGAAAAGCGAAACCTGTGAGTAAGCCGACAGCTGCTGACAAACCTGTCGAAAAGCGTAAGCGTAAACTTTCGGCTAAAGAAATTGATGAAGCGTTGGCTGCTCCCGTGAAGGCAAAGAAAAGCAAGGTGAAAAGTAAACCTGCCTCCAAGCTCGCTAAGCCAAGCAAACCTAAAGCTGCAAGCAAGAAAAAAGCGCAGGCGAAAACAGCTTCCGTCAAAGCCGGAGGTAAAAATAATGCTCAAGGCAAAAGCGTGAAGATTAAAGTGAAGAAAGCTGCTAAGAAATAAGCGGCATTCAATTCAGGCCGTCTGAAAAGTTTCAGACGGCCTGAATTTGTGATTTTATAAATAAAACCAAGGATAAATAAGATGATAAAACTATACGGTATTCCCAATTGCGATACGGTTAAAAAAGCGCGCAGTTGGTTGGCGGAAAATGGCATCGAGTTTGAGTTTGTAGATTTTAAGAAAAACGCCCCAACTGCCGAATTAATTAATGGCTGGTTGAAGCAGGTAGCTTTGGAAATTTTGCTCAATAAAAGAGGCACGACTTGGCGCAAGTTGGATAAAGATGCGCAAGAATCTGCCGCGACAAAAGAAGGGGCGATTGCTTTGATGATGGAAAATCCCAGCATCATCAAGCGGCCTGTATTGGTCAAAGAAGGACAGGTTCATGTCGGATTTTCAGTAGACGCGTATCAGGAAATTTTCGGATAAGGCATTTTTAGGTTTTTAGGCCGTCTGAAAAAGCAAGCCTCGAAAAAATACGTTACAATACGCGCTTTGAGCCTGTTTTTAGGATTTTAAGATTTTTGCGGCAGCATTTTCCGGCTGCCGCGCCAAACTTTTCTTTCGGATAAATATGTTCCATATTGTTGAAAAATATAAAACACCCGCCCAGATTGTTTTAGGTATCATTGGTCTGACCTTTATCGGATTCGGTGCCAATAATTTGTCTTCGCCGGGTTCTGATTACATTGTCAAAGTCGGGGATGAGAAGGTCAGCGAGCATGCTTTACAGATTGCGATACAAAATGAGCAGGCTGCCGGCAATAATGCGCCTTCGCGTGATGCTATATTCCAATCTTTATTGCAAAGAGCTTACCTGAAGCAGGGTGCCAAGTTGATGGGCATTGCTGTGTCTCAGGAACAAATCAAGCAAGTTATCGTGGATGATCCGAATTTCCATGATGCTTCCGGAAAATTCAGTCAGGATTTGCTCAAGAAGTATTTGGATCAGCGCAAAATGACCGAGGATCAGTTTGTTGAAGATATCCGCGAACAGTTCCAGTTGCAAAATCTGTTGAATTTGGTGCAAAACGGTGCGTTGGTCAGCGATGAGCAAGCGCGTCAGTTGATTAACCTGACCCAAGCCACCCGTACCATCCGTTCATTTACGTTCAGCCCTGAAGCATTTGCGGCACAAGTAAAAGTAGATGATGCGGCTTTGCAAAAGTATTATGAAGCGCATAAGAAAGATTACTTGATTCCTCAAGCCGTTAAGCTGGAATATGTGGCTTTGAACATCAAAGATTTGGCTGACAAGCAAACCGTCAGTGCGGAAGAAGTACAAAAAGCTTACGATAGCAAAAGCGTAGATTTGTCGCCAAGAGCCGAAATTGCGCATATTTTCATTCCGGTTATGCCTAACGGAGATGAAGCAAGCAATGCGGAAATTAAAGCCGAAGTGGACAAAATGGCTGCAGAGCTCAAAGCGCACCCAGATGCTTTTGCCGAACTGGCGGCCAAGTACTCCAAAGATTTGTCCAGCAGCAACAAAGGCGGCAATTTGGGCTACCTGAGCAAAAGCGGCGGCAGCGGCTTTGGACCTGAATTCGATAAAGCGGCATTTGCATTGGGCAAAGGCGAAGTCAGCGATACCGTTAAATCGTCTTTGGGTTATCACGTCATTAAAGTTTTGAATGTCGAAGCTGAGCCGACTTTGGAACAAGCCAAAGCACGTATCGAGGCAGCCTTGAAACTGAAAAAAGCAGCTTCTGCCTTTAACGCGGCCAAAGAAAAATTGGGTGAAGATACCTTCAATGATCCATCTTCTTTGGCAAAAGCAGCCGCCAATTCAGGTTTGAAAGTGGAAAACTTGGATGAGTGGGTGACCAAAGCGGGTGCCAAAGAAGCCGGTTTGCCTGAAACGTTGATTAATGCTGCGTTTAGCGACGATGTACTGAAGAAAAAACACAATTCTGAAGTCATTGCCATCAACAACGAAACCGTTTGGGTCATTCGTGCGAAAGAGGTACGCGAAGAGAAAATTGCACCATTTGCAGAAGTTAAAGACACTGTCCGTGCAGCATATCTGCGCTCTGAAGCCGCCAAACTGGCAGAGAAGAAAGCCCAAGAAACTTTGGCTGCATTGAAAGCCGGTAAAGCTGCCGATGTTCAATGGTCGCCTGTTTCGCAATTGAGTGCGCAAGATGCACGCAAAACCATGTCTCCTGAAGCTTATGCGGCTTTGTTGAAAGCGCGCCCTGTCGGCGGTAAACCTGCGTACGCATTGTTGGAAGGTATGCCTGCACCGGTGATTATGGAGGTTCAGAGTGTTTCTGCTCCTGAAAATGCCGATTCACAGATTCCGGCTGCCAAACAGGCTTTGGTTCAGCAGCTTTCTGCCAATGTGTTCGATAATTTACTCCAGTATTTGGGTAAGAAAATCGATCGTAAGCAAGGTGCACAGCAAGTTAATAATGCTGCCGAATAAGCAGAGTATTTGAGTAGGGCAGCCGGATGAATTCCGGCTGTTTTCTTATTTTTAGCTATCTTTTAAAAGGCCGTCTGAAATCATGAGTAAAAATCCTGATGCCTTTGTCCGCTTGATTAATGCATTAAAAATCCTGCCCAATGTCGGCCCGAAATCCGCACAACGCATGGCTTACCAGCTTTTACAGTACAAACGCGAAGAAGCGCAGGAGTTGGTGGATGCTTTGCAATTTGCCTTGAAACAGGTGCAGCATTGTCGGATGTGCAACACATTTTGTGAAGGTGATTTGTGTGAAATTTGTGCGGACGAAAAACGTGAGAAAAGCCGCTTGATGATTGTGCATATGCCGGCGGATGTCTCCAGTATGGAGGCGGCTAATTGTCATGATGGTCTGTATTTTGTGTTGATGGGGCAAGTCAGTCCGGCGCAGGGCATGGATATTTCGGCAGTAGCGTTAGATAAGCTGGTTGCCCGTTTGCAGGCGAGTGATATTGAGGAAATTATCATTGCAACCAACTTCACAGCCGAAGGCGATGCGACAGCGTATGTATTGGCGGAATTGTTTAAAAATCTTCCTTATAAAGTCAGCCGATTGGCGAGGGGAATCCCTTTGGGCGGCGAGATGGAATATGTGGATGCCGGTACTTTGGCTCAGGCTGTTTACGATAGAAGAAATATCCAATCTTAAATATCAATATAAAAAGGCCGTCTGAAAGTCTTTCAGACGGCCTTTTCATTGATTAAATCAGATTATTTGCAGCTGACGCCTTGAATTTGAGGCGTATCGCCGTTGCCGACTTTGAATGCGCATTTGGTTGCGCTGCTGCCGGATACGGTAACAACACCGTTTCCGCTGTTGAGGCTGACAGGTTCTTTTACGCCCATGCCGACAGCAGTGGCTGCCAGTTTTTGAACATCGGCGTCGGAGTAAGCGGTATTGTTTGAACTGATTTTGATTTCTTTGGCGGCATATGCATTGAGGCTGAATGACAAACCTACAGCTACGGATACGAGAGCCAAGAATTTTTTGCTGTTCATTAGTGTATTTCCTTTTTGATGGTGACAAAGTGTGTCACAGCTTCAGAATAAGGGCGATTGGCAGATTGTGCAAGTTTTTCGGCGGAATTTACGGGAAGATACATGGTTTTACATACACTTTATCCCTGAATGCTACATCAGTCGGGCAATCGGACGACCTGTCGGTTTTACGGTACAATAAGCCTTTTTTGACAAACGAATGAGGCATTTTTGAATGGCTTCTTTAGAAACTTGGATAGGCCTGCGCTATCTGCGTGCGAAAAAACGCAACGGTTTTATGTCATTTATTACCATGATTTCAATCGCCGGTATCGCCTTGGGCGTAACGGCGCTGATTGTGGTGTTATCTGTAATGAACGGATTTCAGAAAGAGATACGCGGTCAATTGTTGAACGTCGCACCTCATGCGGAAATCGGCTATTACGATGTCGGTAGTGCGCCGGGTTGGCAGAATTTGCGCGAATTTGTAAAAGGCAAAAAGGAAGTATTGGCCAGCGCGCCTTATGTTTCCGATCAGGCTTTGCTTGCCAATGCCGGGGAAGTACGCGGTGTACAGATACGCGGTATTTTGCCGTCTGAAGAAAAAAATGTCGTTGATTACGGCAAGGATATGCCGGCCGGCAGTTTTGACGATTTGAAGCCGGGCGAATTTGATATTATTTTGGGTCAAGGGCTTGCTGAAGCATTGGGCACGGAGATTGGCGGTAAAGTTACTGTGATTACGCCTGAGGGAAATGTTACTCCTGCCGGCGTAGTGCCGCGCTTGAAGCAGTTTAATGTAGTCGGTGTGGTAAAAACCGGTGTTTATGAGGTCGATAACACATTGGCCATGACGCATATCAAGGATGCGCAAGTCTTGTACCGACTGGGTGAAAATGTCGGTGGGCTGCGTTTGCGATTGGCTGATCCTCAGAATGCGCCGTCTTTTATTGCCAAGTTGATTCCTGATGCTAAAAAAGATGAAGTATGGGTGCGCGACTGGACGTTTAACAACCGCAGCTATTTTGAAGCCGTTGAGTTGGAAAAACGCATGATGTTCATCATTTTGACACTGATTATCGCGGTTGCTGCGTTTAACCTCGTCTCTTCCTTGGTAATGGCGGTAACGGAAAAACAAGCCGATATTGCGATTTTGCGCACTTTGGGTTTGTCCCCGGGCGGCGTCATGAAGATTTTCTTGGTGCAGGGGGCATTTGCGGGGTTCTTCGGTACGCTTGTGGGCGTGGTATGCGGTGTATTGCTGGGTTGGAATGTCGGCAAAATTGTCGCGTTTTTTGAAGACCTGTTTGGCGTGCATTTGATTAACTCTCAAGTTTATTTCATCGATTACCTACCTAGCGATGTGAACTTGAAGGACGTCGCCGTTATTGCCTGCATTTCGCTCGGTTTGGCATTTATTGCCACACTGTATCCGAGCTGGCGTGCTGCAAAAACCCAACCTGCGGAGGCTTTGCGCTATGAGTAAGACAATTTTGAAATGTATCGGCGTTGGCAAAAGCTATAATGACGGCGCATTGAATGTACAAGTGTTGAATCATTTAGATTTTGAAGTTGCCGAAGCGGAAAGCGTGAGTATCATCGGTTCGTCAGGCAGCGGTAAATCCACATTGCTGCACCTTCTTGGTGGTTTGGATATGCCGTCTGAAGGCAAGGTAATACTGATGGATCAGGATTTGGGCGGTTTGAGCCAAAAACAGTTGGGCGAATTGCGCAACCGTTATTTGGGCTTTGTGTATCAGTTCCACCATCTATTGCCTGAGTTTTCTGCTTTGGAAAATGTCATGATGCCGCTTTTAATCGGCAAAATGCCTAAGGCGATGGCTGAGGAGAAGGCTGTTAAGATGCTGAAAAAGGTTGGCTTGGATAAGCGTATGCTGCACCGTCCGAGCGAACTTTCCGGCGGCGAGCGTCAGCGTGCGGCCATTGCCCGTGCTTTGGTTAATGAGCCGAAATGCCTGTTGGCGGATGAACCGACGGGGAACCTTGACCGTAAAAATGCGCAAAATGTGCTGGACATGATGCTGGATTTGAAACGCGAATTGAACACCAGCCTGATTGTAGTGACCCATGATGACGAGCTGGCTGAGCGTTTCGACCGGGTAATGACCATGAAAGACGGCAGCCTGCAAGTGCTGCAATAAGGTTATTATTTCAGGCAAATATTTTATGCTTTGAACGGTATAATAGAGGCCGTCTGAAAAACAGGTTTTCATTATATGGAAATACTGTTTTTCAGACGGCCTTTCTTTTTTCGTATCAATCAATCCCTGTCTCTTATACACATCTGACGCTGC
>ERZ1699233.5-NODE-5-length-31610-cov-2.227710_pt1 | contig 31610 bp, 29 predicted proteins | sample MGYA00581539_ERZ1699233 | MGnify/ENA primary metagenome ERZ1699233 (study PRJEB42319, sample SAMD00040316) | human oral metagenome | material: saliva | host: Homo sapiens | study: EMG produced TPA metagenomics assembly of PRJDB4115 data set (Metgenomic analysis of... | reverse complement strand
ACCACGCCACCGTCAGCCCCAAAGGCTCCAGCCATTGGCGGAATTTCACGAAATGCTGTTCTGCCAAAATTTCGGTGGGCGCCATAATCGCCACCTGCACTTCTTCCGCGCTTTCCAGTGCGGTTAATGCGCTCAATGCGGCCACAATGGTTTTGCCGCTGCCGACATCGCCTTGCAGCAGGCGGTGCATGGGGTGGGTTTGCGCCATATCGCGGCAGATTTCGGAAACAACTTTTTCTTGTGCATCGGTCAGGGCAAACGGCAATGCATGGCGCAGAGCTTGAGTCAATGTGCCGTCGCCGCCCAATGCCGCCGCCGTGCCGCTGACACGCTTCTGCCGCGCCAAGCGCATGGAAAGCTGTTGCGCCAAAAGTTCGTCAAATTTGAGCCGTTGCCATGCAGGCAGCGTGCCGTCTGAAAGTTGATGAATAGTGAAGCTCGGCGGCGGCGAATGCAAAAGGCGCAGGCTTTCGGCGAGGTGCGGCAGTTTCAGACGACCCAATAAGGCATCGGGCAGCGTGTCATGCAGCGGCGTAACGTCCAACGCCGTCTGAATGATGCGACGCAAAGTGGGTTGGTTCAAACCGTTTACGGTCGGATAAATCGGCGTGAGGCTTTCCGCCAAACCACTGCTCTCGGCATCGCGGATTTTGGGATGAATCATCTCGTCGCCGTGAAACCCGTGTTTGATTTCGCCCACAGCGCGGATGCGTTTGCCGACCGCCATCTGTTTCTGGTTGCTGGCGTAAAAGTGGATGAAGCGCAGAAAAAGGACGCTGCCGGAACCGTCGGCGATTTGGACAATCAGCTGCTTGCGCGGCTTAAATGTCACTTCCTGATGAATGACTTCACCCTCAACCTGACACGGCACACCGATCGGCGCATCCTTAATCGGCATGATGTGCGTCTCGTCCTCATAACGCAACGGCAGGTGCAACACCAAATCCCATGCGGTATGGAGGTTGAGTTTTTCGAGCTTCTTGGCGGAAACATCGGTGATTTTGAGCTGTTTTTGGGTTTCGGGCGTCATCTTAAAGGCAGCTGATTGAAAGTTTGCTGTATTTTATCCGAAAACAAAAAGGCCGTCTGAACGCAATGTTTCAGACGGCCTTCAAAGCTGAATACTTGAAACAAATTAATATTTGAAAATACGCCGGCTATCGAATCAACTTCAGCCATTGTTAGAAAACAGCTTTCAAAAAAGAAGGATGTTCAATCCATACTTTTATCAGGAATTTGGCCAATAATGTTCACATACCAAATGATTATCCATTCGCTCTAGAAATGCCAATCCAATTTCAGTTTGACTGTCCGCGGTTCACCATAGAAATTGTTTTGACCTCGCGTACGGTTGTAGTTGTTTTCAAAGTACGTCCTGTCAGCCAGGTTAGTTCCTATCAGGCTGATTCTGCCGTGCTTGTGAAAGTCATATTGAACAAAGCCATCTATAAGTCCGTAGCCTCCTTGGCGAATATTGTAAAGGCTACTTGTGCGACTTTGCGCGGATATTCCGCCGCCCAAGGTCAACTTAGTTTGAGGCAAGCGGTAGCTTGTACCGAGGCGGAACATATGTACCGGCGTGAAGTTACTGAAGTTATACGGGTCGGCAGTCGTGTTTTTCTCCAACCGCTCCGCATTAACTTCTGCAGCATTTTTATACTTACTTTTGTTATATGTGTAGCCAACAAAAATACGCCAGTTTTCCGACAATTCGCCAGCCAATTCAAGTTCTGCGCCACTACTCTTAACCTTACCCACAGGTTTAGCGATGGTTTGGAATGAACCTCCGTTACGACTAGTATCAGGAACAAATCCGAAATCGACAACGGTACGGTTTTTCTGCTGTAAGACAAACAAGGCAAGCGAAGCATTCAGACGGCCTTGCAAGAACGACCCTTTCCAACCTATTTCATAGTTAGTCCCGATGAGTGGTGGAAGAACGGATTTGCTGGTTACATCAACGTTATCCTGTTGTTTAAAAATCTTAGTATAGCTGGCATACAAGCTTTGTTGCGGCGTCAGGTCGTAGGTAATGCCTGCATATGGCGTGAACCTATGACTTTGCATTTTTGAGGTGTAGTGTTCTTTGTCGATTTTGTTACTACTCTCAGTTTGAAATGCCGTAGCAGGCTGGCCGTAGCGTACAGGCATTTCTTTGGCTTGTGTGGTTTCATAGCGCGTATAGTGCATACCACCCAAGAGATGCAGACGGTTGGTTGCATTAAAGCGGGTACTGAAAGTCAAAGAATGTGTTTTATTCGTGTTAAGATATTTCGAATAATTGTATAACGCCGGAACATGATCATCTGCAACCTGAACAGTTTTCCACAGCGGCGTTTTCAGATATTGGTTTGCCCATTTCAAATTTCCCTCTTCATCCCGCTCCTGTATTTTGTTTCCATTTGCATCCAATTCGTAAACAGGATCTTGCACCATTACGCGCTCACCATTGTCGTTGACTGTCCAGACAGGCTTACCCTCTGCATCCAACCGGGGAGTATATTTGGTAACATGCGCGCCACTGCATTCCGGCACATAGATCTTGTTATTACCTTTTTCGTTATAAATATGCCAATCTGGTTCGACAATGCCTTTTTCTAAAGGATTACGCTCCGGACCATCGGGATGAATGCCGCAACTGCCTGCACCTGCGTAACCTTGAGGACGGACAAAATAACGGTTTTGATATATTTCCGTATAGGCAGAACGGATTTTTTCATTGTTATACGCATAGCCGACAAAGAAATCATGTTCACGTCCAAGCAGGCGGTAGTTACCTGTCAGATCCAGCTTGAAGCCCCATTGCACATCGTGTTTGGTATAGTGCAACGGCATGAAGTTGTAACGGCGGTTGTATGTGTGGCGAAGATTGTATGCTGAGTCGTATAGACGGTTGGGAAACAGGCCTTCTGCATTGTTAATAATGCCTTGCTTTGCAAGCTCCTTATCAACAAACTCTTTTTTATCTACTTCTACACCCGGATCCTGCCAGTCGTTGCACAGGAAATCCAAACCAATGTCCTGCATACATTGATCAAAACCTGCCCGACGTGCTGCCGCCCTTTGGGAGCGATATTGTTCAAAAGCAGATGCATCGAAATGATGGGCAACGTAATCTGCTTTTTTCTCTTCATATGTTTTAGTGACGCCATCACGATATTCTTTTAATTTTGCCAACGCCTTGTCTTTAGGCTCAAAAGGGATCACCTCTCCCTTTTCAGTTAGGAAACCTGTTGCCGCAGATGCTGAAATACCTGCCGCGTGTTCGTTTTTCAGAAAAAATTGTCCGACTTTGGCATCTGAATCATTACGCGTATAAGAAATTTCGGCATTGAGTTGCCATCCATTGTCAAAAACATGTTTGAAACCGGAAAAAATATTGTATTTATCAGCCTTCAGGCGTGACCATGAGGTTTCACCCAAATAAGTATTACGTGGCAATTTCAAAGGATTGTTACAGGCCGGACTGGAGCTGAAGGCCGCAGTTTTTTGATCCTCACAAGGTAAAATCACGCCGGCAAAATCGGGAATATCTTTATTTTTCTGATAAGTACCCCCCAAAGTCAGCATACTGTTATCACTCAAATCCGTATCAATCACACCATAAACCATGTCTTTCTTGTTCCATACACCCTCTTTAAAAGAGCGGTGGTCCTCATGAACACCAACCAGCCTACCGCGTACCGTATGTTCATTATTCAAGCTTCCAGATACATCCAAAGCCAAACGCTTGCTGCCCCTATGGTCAGTGCTGATTTCACCTGTATGCTTAAACAGAGCTGTTGGCCGCTTACGGATTAAATTAATGGTTCCACCCGGTTCTGAATTGGACTGAGTAAGACCGGTCGCACCTCTGACAACCTCAATGTGATCATAAACAGCAAGGTCTGTACTTGGTGAGACATCGATTTTTGCCGTATAGCCCGAACGTCCAGACACATTAGTGGTAATACCGTCTTCACCAATCTGATCAACATAGAAACCACGAGACAAAAAACGAGTTTGTAGGCCCGAATCGCGAACCACGTTGATTCCCGTAGTGTTTTTCATTGCATCTTCTAAAGAATATATTGCTTTATCATCTAGCTGCCGACGCGTCATTACGCTCACCGACTGCGGCGTATCCTTGCCTGAAATATGCAAGCCAGTCGCTGTTGCCATCGTTCCGATTGTATAAGACTGACTGCGCTCGGTATTCCTTTGTGCCTGCCGTTTGCCACTGACCTTGACCGTATCCATGTCTACATGTTCCACTTCTTGATGTCCTGTATCTGCAAAAACAGTTTGGCAAGGTAGCACCAATAACAAACAAATTGTTTTCATTTGAAAATCAGGTTTCACAACTATTTCCTTAATTAATAGAATCTACTTACTGGATAAATTTCTAATATGTTGATTTTAAATGATATATAAACCCATTAAATTAAAATATTATCGTAATGATAAACGGTATCATTATATACTTATTACATTAATATATGAACTTTTTATTATAGATTTTTCTTATGCCCTAATTTTCAAATAAAAAAGGCCGTCTGAACGTAATGTTTCAGACGGCCTTAATTTAGGTATAACGCGATTAAGCGTTAGCTCCCTGTTGTTCTTCGTAGATTGCTTCGAAGTTGATCGGAGCAAGCAGTACAGGTGGGAAGCCGGCGCGGGTTACGCTGTTGGAAATGGCTTCGCGTGCGTAAGGGAACAGGATGTTCGGACAAGCAACGCCCAGCAGCAGTTGTACGTCTTCTTCAGGAATGTTTTCCAGACGGAAGATGCCGCTTTGGGTAACTTCGTTCAAGAACATGGTGCGCTCTTCGTTCAGTTTGGCAGTCACGGTCACGGTCACGTCAACGCTGTAGAAGCCGTCTTCCAGTTTGGTGTTGCCGGTAGAAACACGCATATCCACTTCAGGCTCGCCTTGTTCCAAGAAGATTTGTGGTGCGTGAGGCACTTCCAAAGACAAGTCTTTTACATACAGACGCTCAACGCTGAATACGGGTTGCAATTCTTCGCTCATTTTATTTTCCTAAGTTAAGGGTTAAGGATTCAGTAATTCGTCCAACTTGCCTTCCTGCTGCAAGCGGTACAAATCAGTAAAGCCACCGACATGGGTGTCGCCGATAAAAATCTGCGGCACGCTGCGCTGACCGGAAAGCTGCTGCATTTCGGCAAAAACTTCCGGATTGCCGTCGATGCGGATTTCGTTGATTTCTTTCACGCCCACCGCCTGCAACAGCCTTTTCGCCATGGTGCAGTACGGGCAATATGGACCGGTATAAACAGTAACGGTTTGCATGATTTCTTCCAAAATACCAATGTTCATGACTATATGGGCATAGGTGCTATTTTACAAGTGTTCCCGCCGTACGGTTGTAAAAAACATTCAGACGGCCTCTTGGCCATAAACATTTGTGCAGATGCGGAAAAACCATAATTAAAGTATGATAAGCGCTTTCGCAGAATGACTTTTGCCATTTGTTTTTTGGAGAAGAACACATCGCAAAAGTTTTTCTATTCAAAATCAGGTATCCCCATGCTTTCAGGAATTCCCATCCCCAAGGACGCCGTGCGTCCGTCCGAAACCGTCCTCGTCAACATTACGCCGCAAGAAACGCGTGTGGCCGTTTTGGAAGAGAACAATATCTGCGAGCTGCACATCGAGCGCAACAGCGGCCACAGCTTGGTCGGCAATATTTATTTGGGCGTCGTCAAACGTGTCCTCCCCGGCATGCAAAGCGCGTTCATCGATATCGGCTTGGAGCGCGCCGCGTTTCTGCATATCGTCGACGTCCTCGAACAACGCCGCAATCCGGACGAAACCCAACGCATCGAACACATGCTCTTTGAAGGCCAGTCTGTCTTGGTTCAGGTCATTAAAGACCCCATCAACACAAAAGGCGCGCGCCTGTCCACCCAAATCTCACTGGCCGGCCGTTTCCTCGTCCATCTTCCGCAAGAAGACCACATCGGCATTTCCCAACGCATCGAGGATGATGCCGAACGCAGCAGTTTGAGGGAGCGCCTCAACAACCTGCTGCCCGAAAACGCCTGCCACGGCTACATTATCCGCACCAATGCTGAAAACGCCTCCGATGACCAACTGCAATCAGACATCAACTATCTGACCAAAGTGTGGGAACACATTCAAAAACAGGCAAAAATCCAGCCGCCCGAAACCCTGCTCTATCAAGATTTGCCTTTGAGCCTGCGCGTTTTGCGCGATATGTTCAGCCTCGATACGCACAAAATCCTGGTCGATTCCACCGAAAACCACCGCCGCATGACCCAGTTTGCTGAACAATACGTTCAAGGTGCATTGGGCAGAATCGAGCTGTTCAAAGGCGAACGCCCCCTATTTGAAACCCACAACATCGAGCAGGAAATCGCCCGCGCCCTGCAACCGCGCGTCAACCTCAACTTCGGCAGCTACCTCATCATCGAGTCCACCGAAGCCATGACCACCATCGATGTCAACACCGGCGGCTTTGTCGGCGCGCGCAATTTTGATGAAACCATCTTCCGAACCAACCTCGAAGCCTGCCACACCATCGCCCGCGAACTTCGCCTACGCAATCTCGGCGGCATCATCATCATCGACTTCATCGATATGGCGCAGGAAGTCCACCGCGAAGCCGTCCTGCAAGAGCTTGCCAAAGCCCTCAGTTTCGACCGCACCCGCGTCACCCTAAACGGCTTTACCAGTTTGGGCCTTGTCGAACTGACCCGCAAACGCTCGCGTGAAAACTTAAGCCAAATCCTCTGCGAACCCTGCCCTTCCTGCCAAGGCCGGGGCCGTCTGAAAACGCCGCAAACCGTGTGCTACGAAATCCAACGCGAAATCGTCCGCGAAGCGCGCCGCTATGATGTCCAAGCCTTCCGCATTTTGGCCGCTCCGAATGTCATCGACTTGTTCCTAGACGAAGAATCGCAATCGCTGGCGATGTTGATAGACTTTATCGGCAAACCGATTTCGCTGGCAGTCGAAACCGCCTACACGCAGGAACAATACGATATTGTGTTGCTGTAAAAATAAAAGGCTGTCTGAAAACTTTTCAGACGGCCTTCTTGTTTGAGCAAATAGAGATTACGGTTTCACTACTTTACCGTTGATTTTGACGGAAGTCAGTTTCAGGTTGTAGGTTTTGCCGTCATCGGTATAGCTGATTTGCGCAGGGATATTGTCGATATCGGAAGCAAAAGAGTAAGTAACGGTATCGTCGCCACGACGGACACGATATTTGCTCACAGGCGTTGTGCCGCCGTTCAGTTTATAGCTTTCGCTGCCGATTTTGTTCATGCTGCCGACAGTGTACAGTTTTTTACCGTTGGTAATTTTCAAACCTGACGGCAGGCGCACGTCATTGGCGGCCAATTGCCATGCCAAAGTGAACAAGTCCATGGCCGGGCCGGATTTTTCGGTTTTCAAATCACCTGCTTTGCCGTAAGTGATGTTGCCGCCGGAGAATTTGGCCTCGGCATACACTTTGCCGCCGCGTACATCTTTGTAGTAAGACGGATGCAAGGTCGTGCCGTTGATGCTGCCGCCGGATTCAAAACGGATATTGTAAAGCGGTACTTTGATGGTGGAGACGATTTTGTATTGGTTGCCGCTGCGGGTGAAGGTCATGGTCGCAGGAATACCGTAGCTGCCTGAGTATTGCAAAACGGCAGATTGCGGCAATTCAGCGGCTTGTGCGCCGATAGAGGCAGTGAGCAGGGAAAGTGTCAGCAGGGTTGTTTTAATCGGATTCATGATGTTTTCCTTGTGTGTATGGTATTTTAATTAAGCCAACAGGCTTTGACCGGCGGCATTGCGTTGTGCATTCAAAACGCGGTTGCCTTCGATTTTCAGACGGCCTGCAACGAAATCAGCAACGGCTTGCGGAAAAAGCTGGTGTTCAACCGTCAACACGCGTGCGGCAACGTCGTCAGCAGTATCGCCGTCCAAAATAGGAACAATGCCTTGTGAAATAATCGGACCGCAATCCAGCTCGGGCGTCACGAAATGGATGGTGCAGCCTGCCACTCGGCAACCTGCTTCCAATGCGCGTTCGTGGGTATGCAAACCGGTAAAGGAAGGCAGGATGGACGGATGGATATTGATCAGGCGGTTTTCATAATGGGCGCAGAATTCCGGGGTCAAAATGCGCATAAAGCCCGCCAATACAATCAAATCGGGCTGATAGGCATCGATTTTTTCCATCATTGCCTGATCAAATGCCAGACGCGAGTCGAAGTTTTTATGGTTCAAACTGTCGGTGGCTATACCGCGCTCTGCCGCCCAGGCCAATCCGGCTGCGGTCTCGCTGTTGCTCAATACGGCTGCAATGTTGGCATCGGGAATATTGGCATTCACAATCGCCTGCATATTGCTGCCGCGTCCGGAAATAAGGATGACGATATTTTTCATCATAATTCCTTGTTTGTTTGGAACAAAGGCCGTCTGAAACGGAATTTTTCAGACGGCCTTTTATCCGTTGTTTAAGGGCGTAAGCCTTGATTCGGATTATTGAACTTTTTGTACGTCAACTTGTACAGGTTGTTGTGCAGCGGCATCAGGCGCGCCGACTTTAACCAGCTTCACGTCGAATACCAAAGTAGCGTTCGGGCCGATTTTATCGCCGGCACCAACTTCGCGGTAAGCCAATTTAGCAGGGATGTAGAATGTTGCTTCGCCGCCTTCTTTCAAGAGCTGGATACCTTCAGTCCAACCTGGAATCACTTGGCTTACAGGGAAGCTTACAGGTTCGCCGCTGTTTTTGCTGCTGTCAAATACAGTACCATCAATCAGACGGCCTTCGTATTCAACGGTAACGATGTCGTCTTTAGTCGGTTTTTTGCCTTCGCCTTCTTTGATGATTTTGTATTGCAGACCGGAAGCGCTGGTTTTCACGCCTTCTTTAGTCGCGTTTTCTTTCAAGAACGCTTCGCCTTTTTCCAAGTTTACTTTGGCATCTTCAGCACGTTTGGCAGTGGCTTTTTCTTGTTGCTCTTGCAGGAATTTCATCATCACTTCCTGAGCTTGGGCTTCAGTCATTTTGACTTCTTTACCTTCAAACATGGCTTCCATGGCTTCGGTGAAGACTTTCAAATCGATTTCCGTACCTTGGTCTTTCATTTGTTTCAATGAACGGCCGATGTCCACACCCATTGCGTAGCTGGCTTGTTGGGCAGTAGAACCGATGACTGAAGCATCTGCAGTCGCATTTGAAGCTGCGGAAGCAGCAGGGGCATCTTTAGCGGCAGTGTCTTTTTGGTTGCAAGCAGTCAGTGCCAACAAAGCAGACAAAGCCAATGCGCTGAATTTGAAAGTTTTGTTCATGATTATGTCTTTTCCGGAAAGGTCAAAAAAGGGGATTATAGCTGAGTTTGAATGAAATGGAATCAAGGTGGATTAAAATTTGTAAAGGCGCTTATCAAAAACATTAAGGCCGTCTGAAAACAGGTTTCAGACGGCCTACTCTTAGCTATCGGTCAAACGATTAATACCAGCCGCGCAGTTTCATTGCTTTTTCAACACGACGGATACTCATCATGTAGGAAGCGGTACGCAGGTCGACATCGTATTCTTGAGCCAAGTTCCAAATATCGCGGAACGCACGGCGCAGGACAACGGTTTCTTTCTCTTGAACTTCGTCAAACTCCCAGTAGTAGCCTTGCAGGTTTTGTACCCATTCAAAATAGGATACCACCACGCCGCCGCAGTTTGCCAAAATATCAGGAACAACCAGTACGCCGTTTTGACGCAGGATAACGTCGGCTTCTGGAGTGGTCGGGCCGTTTGCGCCTTCAACCACGATTTTCGCGCGGACTTTACCGGCGTTTTCAGAAGTCAGTTGGTTTTCCAGCGCGCAAGGGGCGAGTACGTCCACGTCCAGAGCCAAAAGTTCGGCGTTGCTGATTTCTTTGCCGTAGCCGGCTTCGTTGGTGATGAAACCTTTGGTTTGGAATTCTTTGATGATTGCTTCCATATCCAAGCCGTTTTCGTTGTAGATGGCAACGTCAACAGTAGATACGGCAACGATTTTCGCACCGGCTTTGTGTGCATAGTAACCGGTGTGGTAGCCCACGTTACCGAAACCTTGAATGGCGTAAGTGGCACCCTTCACGTCTTTGCCCAGTTTTTCCAAAGCTTGGACGGCGGCGAAGTTTACGCCGTAACCGGTAGCTTCGGTACGCGCCAAGGAGCCGCCAAACTCAACCGGTTTGCCGGTAAATACGCCCGGTGCGGAATGTTTCACCACGTTTTCATAGGCGTCAACCATCCAAGACATGATTTTGCCGTTGGTGTTCACATCAGGGGCAGGAATATCGATTTTCTCACCGATCAGCGGAGAAATAGCTTCGGAATAAGCGCGGGCAATGCGTTCCAATTCCGCTTCGGAATAGTTACGCGGATCCAAAGTAATACCGCCCTTACCGCCGCCGTAAGGAATACCGGCCACGCAGCATTTGATGGTCATCCAAATAGACAGGGCTTTAACCTCGTCCATATTCACATTAGGATGGAAACGCACGCCGCCTTTGTAAGGGCCGACGGCATTATTGTGTTGTGAACGGTAGCCGGTGAAGTTTTCTACTGTACCGTTGTCGAGTTTGACAGGGAAGTTGACTTCCAAAACACGTTGCGGCTTTTTCAAGATTTCAAATACTGCTGGGTCGGCATTCAAACGGTCGCAGGCAGTTTTCACTTGTTTTTGCGCAATTTCAAACGGATTTAGCGTTTCTTTTACAGCAGATGCGGACATGTATTTTTCCTTTTCATACATATGATTAGACGAGAGCCATACACGTTACTATATACAAAAACGGACAAAAATGTAATAGCATGTAGTCGATAAAAAGCGAATCTATTCATTTATATATGAATTTAGTTTGAGGTCGTCTGAAAATATCGGCACACCAACCAAAAAATTTTCAGACGGCCTAGCATAAATGCTCATCAAACCATTCAAAAAAACACACAAACCCTTTGTTTTTTAATGCCTACCAAACCACCCTTTTTGTTGACAAAATCCTTTCCACATTGCCAACAGACTGACAGACTTACACCAGCAAAAATTGTTAACAATTTAAACAAATATCCCTTTAAAGAATCAGCAAAACATCGGCAAATCAGGCAAACAATGTTAAAATAACCACTTAAATAATATGACAGAAAGCTACTCAATGACCACTGCTGCTTTAGAACACGTTCAAGCTGTTGCCTTTGATTTGGACGGTACCTTATGTGATTCCTGTCCCGATTTAGCCGCAGCAGCCCAAGCCATGTGTGCGCACTTGGGTTTACCTGTTTTGCCTACCCAAACGGTTGAAAGTTATGTCGGCGATGGCATCAGCAAGTTGGTTCATCGCGTCATTACCAATGATCGTGAAAAAGAAGCCAATCCTGAAATCTGGGAAAAAGGCTTTGTGTTCTTTATGAAATATTATCGCGAGCACTTGAGCGACTTTACCCGCCCCTACCCTGAAACCGAAGCCGGCCTCGGCCTGCTCAAGTCCTTGGGTATTCCATTGGTTGTCATTACCAACAAAAATGAAATTCTGGCTGCCGAGTTGCTGAAACAGCTTAATCTCGATGGCTACTTCAGCCTGGTTCTTGGCGGCGACAGCCTGACTGAGAAAAAACCCAGCCCATTGCCGCTTCAACATGCGGCCGAAGTTCTGGGCATCGACGTTGCCAATATGCTGATGGTGGGCGATTCTAAAAATGACATTATTGCTGCTAAAGCGGCCGGTTGCTTCAGCGTCGGCGTAACATTCGGCTACGGCGACATGACCTTGCTCTCTCAAGATAAAGCGACCAAACCTGATTTGTTGATTCGCGCCCTGCCTGAAATCTACGAAAATCTGCAACCGCAAAAAAACAAAGACGAAGAATAATTCGGCTTTATTTTCAGACGGCCTTTTCAGTGCTTTCGCCCAATCAGGCCGTCTGAAATGTAATTCAATGTAGTTAGATCCCTCCCCTTCCATATTCCCATGAAACCTCCCAAAACCTTACGCGCCCACGCCTTGGATATTCTTTCCCGTCAAGAAGTCAGCCGTGTCGGCTTGAAACGCAAACTGGCTCCCCACGCGGAAAGCGAAGAAGAATTGGAAAAGGTTTTGGACGAATTCGCCGAACGAAATTGGCAATCCGACCAACGTTACGCAGAAGCCTATATTCACAGCAAAAGCAACCGTTACGGCACGCTACGTCTCAAGCAAGCCTTGGCGCAACAAGGTATCGATGCAGACGACTGTCGGGAGTTCCTACCCGATAGGGAGGACGAGCTGCAAACCGCTATTTCCGTCTTGCATAAAAAATTCAAGCAAGAAGCCCAAGATTTGAAAGAAAAACAAAAACAAGCGCGTTTCCTTGCCTATCGCGGCTTTGGCGCCGACACCATTCAGACGGCCTTAAAAACCGCGTGGAATGAAGACGAAGACTTCTATCAATAATCATTCCCACTTGAATCTTTGCTTCTATCGGCGTACCCTTACGCTTTTATTCAATAATTCAATCAGAGCTTCATCATGTCCGACAAACCGCACGATACACCTAATCCCCTACTCGAAGACGAACGCAAAAATCCTGTTTACCGCTTGGGTCAGGCAGTAGCCGGATTCATGTTGCTGGTTTGGGCCGGCGTTTTGGCCTTGGTTTTCTTCTTGGTTTTCCGTTTTTGGTTGAGTTAAACCCAATCCAATTACAAAAAAGCCATAAACCCTCTTAAAAAGAAGCCAACAGCTTTTATTTGTAAACATCAAAAAGGCCGTCTGAAAACATTTTCAGACGGCCTTTGCTTATAACGAGATCATCCTCGAATCACTTTGCGGATATTCGGATTGGCATGCATTGCATGAATAATCTGATTAACCTGATCCAAGTCTTTGACTTTAATTGTAAATTTAAATTCTACAAAACCTTCCGTTCCTGCTTGCGCTTTGGTTGGCGTATCGACAGATTCGATATCCGCACCGGAATTGGAAATCGCTTGCGCCATTGAAGCCAACAAACCATGCGCATCTTCGGATTTGACGTTGAGGATGGTGCGGTACGTTTGATTGCGCAAACTGTCCCAACCCGCATCGAGTTGCTCTTCCGGATCGGCTTTAACCAAAGTTTGGCAGGTATCTCGGTGGATAATCATACCCTTGTCTTTGACCAATAAGGCGCGGATCGCATCGCCGGGAATCGGATGGCAACATTCGGCAAAATGAATCCGGCCGGTTTCCTGATCGTTGACTTTGATCGGACTGAGTTTGACCGCACTGCCAAAATGTTGGCCTGCCAACTCGGCAATGTGCATGGCAACGTGTACCGGCAAAGTATGTCCCATACCGACATTGTAGAGAACCTCTTCAAACGAGGTTTGTTTGGTATTCAAATCGGCAAGGTATTTTTCTTTGAGGTCGTCTGAAAGCAGGATATCTTTAGGCAACAGGCTGGATAAAGCTTTTTGCAGCAAGTTCTCACCCAAAACAACGGCATCGTGACGATTCAGATTTTTAATGTATTGGCGGATGGCGCTGCGCGCACGGCTGGAAACGGTAAAATTCAGCCATGCCACATTAGGCTTGGCGTGTTCGGAAGTAATGATTTCTACCGTATCGCCGGTTTTCAGCTTGGTGCGCAACGGCATCATGACGTTATTGATACGCGCGGCAACAGTTTTATGACCGATATTGGTGTGAACGGCATAGGCAAAGTCAATCGGCGTCGCACCTTTAGGCAAGGTAAGGATATCGCCTTTCGGGGTAACGATATAGACTTCGTTGGGGAACAAATCGACTTTGACATGCTCCAGAAACTCGATGGCATTTGAGCTGCTGGCCTGCAGGTCAAGAATATTTTTCATCCATCGGTTCATATGGAGGACGGCTTGGTCCGGAGTGTTTTCACCGGATTTGTAAATCCAATGACCGGCGATACCGCCCTCAGCCACTGCATCCATTTCACGCGTACGGATTTGCACTTCGATCGGCAAACCGTAAGGACCGACTAAGGTCGTGTGCAGGCTTTGATAACCGTTGCTTTTCGGAATGGCAATATAGTCTTTGAAACGGCCGGGCTTGGGGTGGTATAAATTATGCAATGCGCCTAACGCGGCGTAACAGGCAGGAATGTTGTTTACGATGACCCGAAAGCCGTAAATATCCATCACTTCGGCAAAACGCAGTTTTTTAGCCAGCATTTTTTGATGGATGCTGTATAAGTTTTTCTCGCGGCCTTTGATTTTGGCTTCAATATTGACACCGACTAAACGCTGACCGAATGCACGCAACACTTTGCCGACAACATCGCGGCGGTTTTTGCGGCTGTTGTTCATGGCTTTTTTCAGGGTTTCGTAGCGTCTTGGGTGGAGATTTTGGAACGATAAGTCTTGAAGCTCTTGATACGCATTGTTCAGGCCAATGCGATTGGCGATTTGAGCATAGATTTCGAGGGTTTCTTTGGCGATGCGGCGGCGTTTGTCGGGACGCATGGAGCCGAGCGTGCGCATATTGTGCAGGCGGTCGGCGAGTTTGACGACGATCACGCGCACGTCTTTGGTCATGGCGAGGATAAGCTTGCGGAAACTTTCCGCCTGATGCTCGGCATGATCTTCAAATTTGAGTTTTTCCAGCTTGGAAAGGCCGTCTACCATTTCGGCAATGGTATCGCCGAATTCTGCCGCCATTTCGACTTTGGTTACACCTGTATCTTCCAATACATCGTGCATAACGCCTGCGCAGAGGCCTTGAACATCCATGTGCCAAATCGCAAGCTGCGTGGCAACGGCAAGGGGATGGGTGATGTAGGGTTCGCCGCTTTTACGGGTTTGTCCGTCATGGGCGTGGAAAGCGTAGGCAACGGCTCTTTCAAGCTCGGCCTGCTCATTGGTATTGAGATAGGATGCGGTGCGAAACAAAAGCTCGCGCGCTTCTGCTGTCAACGGATCATAGGGGGCGGTAGGCAGTGGGGCTGGCATTTTCAGACGGCCTTTTATGGCTATTTTTAAGCCGTCAGACTGTATCGGTTGTGATATCGCACCGATACAGTCCGCGCGGCGGTTTTATCGGTTTGCCGGTTGGTTTATTTGTTGCGGGTCAGCAGCTCGGTTCCGATTTGTCCGGCTGCGATTTCGCGCAGGGCGGTAACGGTTGGTTTGTTGTTGCGGATGTCGTCAACCAAAGGCGTGTTGCCGTTTTCTAATTGGCGTGCGCGACGGGCGGCAACGAGGGTAAGGTCGAAGTGGTTAGGGATTTTACCTGTGCAGTCTTCAGTAGTAATACGGGCCATGTTTGCTTGCTTTCTTTCTATGTTTCAAATAAACGGTTATTTTCGCTGTTTTTTAGGAATTTTCCAACAGGTTTGAGATAAATCCCTGTTGAGAGGATTTTTTCAGACGGCCTGCTTTAATAATGTGGAACAAATCGGCTTCGGCGCGATCCAGATCGTCATTCACAACGACGTAATCGAACAAAACGGATTGCTCAATCTCATGACGGGCTTTTGAAAGGCGTGTTTGAATAACTTCTTCGCTGTCTGTACCACGGCCGATCAAACGTTGCGCCAATACTTCAAAGGAAGGCGGCAGAATAAAAATGCTGCTGGCTTCAGGCAACGATTTACGCACTTGCGCCGCACCTTGCACATCAATTTCCAAAATTACGTCATAGCCCTCTTCGCTCAGCGAATTTACGCCGGCAATGCTGGTGCCGTAATAATTGCCGAACACATTGGCGTGTTCCAAAAAGGCTCTTTGCTCAATCAGCGATTCAAATTCTTCTTTGGGAACAAAGTGGTAATGCACACCATGTGCCTCACCCTCACGCGGCTGGCGCGTAGTATGAGAAATGGAAACACGGATGTCGTCATGATTTTTCAACAGGCGCGACACCAAGGTCGTTTTACCTGTGCCGGAAGCGGCAGAAATGATGTAAATATTGCCTTTTTTATGATTTTGCATGGTGGTTCAGCCGATGGTATGTACCTGTAAATTATAACACAACACAATGTTTCTCGGAATTTCAGACGGCATGTTGCAAAATTTGGCTATTGTATCGATTAATTTGGCAAGTCCGCATATGACCGCTACAATATCGTGTTAAAAACTTTTTGATTTCGGAATGTCGAGATGTTGATTCATCCTGAAGTAATGGGCGTAGAGGCTTTGGCGGACAAAATCCGTAAAATTGAAAACTGGCCGCAAAAAGGGATTTTGTTTCATGACATTACTCCCGTTTTGCAAAGCGCAGAATATTTCCGCCTGCTGGTTGATTTACTGGTTTACCGCTATATGGGGCAAAAAGTTGATGTCGTTGCGGGCTTGGATGCGCGCGGCTTCATTATTGGCGCGGCTTTGGCCTATCAGCTGAATGTCGGCTTTGTCCCCATCCGCAAAAAAGGCAAACTGCCGTTTGATACGGTTTCTCAAAGTTATGCTTTGGAATATGGCGAAGCAACGGTAGAAATCCATACCGACGCCATCAAGCCGGGCGCACGCGTTTTGTTGGTAGATGATTTAGTGGCAACCGGCGGCACAATGCTGGCAGGTGTCGAGTTGATCCGAAAACTGGGCGGCGAAGTAATCGAAGCGGCTGCCATTTTGGAATTTACCGACTTGGACGGTGGCAAAAAAATCCGTGAAAGCGGCGCTCCGTTATTTACCCTATGTCAAAACAAAGGCTGCATGTAATATAAAAAACCGCAAGCTGCTCAGCCTGCGGTTTTTTATTGTCAAAATTATTCGAGAACGTATCCGTCCGTATCCCAAAAAGTTTTTTTCACCAACTGGTCGTCTTTATAAACCAACTCGGATTTCTTCGCACCATCATCATACCAATCCAAAATAATGCCGCTGCGTTTGCCGTTACGAATACTCAATTCAGACACAATGCGGCCATTTTCATCCCAACTGATAATCTCCGTCGGTTTGTCATTGCTCATCATCATTTCGGTTTTCGGGCTGCCGTCTGAATACCATTGTTTCCAATGGCCATTGGCTTTATCGTGCTTAAATTGGATTTCGCTTTCTTTCACACCATTTCGGTAATAGCGGGAACCCACGCCCTCACTCAGACCATTTTGATAAGGCATTACCGCAGATTTTTTGCCGTTTGGATACCAGTTAACCCATTCACCATGCGGTTTGCCGTTGCGATAGCTGCCGACCATCTTTTTCTGACCGTTGAAATGCCACAGGGTCAACGTACCATTATCCAACGCCGGCACAAAAACCTTAATCTGACCGGCGGGTACTTCATAAGGATCAGAATATTTTTTCATCGATGGATAGTAAAAATCCTGCACTTGCGCCTTGCCTGCCTCAATCTTGTATTGGCGGACATAAGCAACCGAAGGCATGGTCGCCGTCAGTTTACCGTTTTGATTGAAATAAACGGTATATTGCTGGGCAAAGGCGGCAACGGGCATACTGAACAAAGCAGCAGCCAACAGGCCTGATTTTAAATAATTATTCATAATATGGAGTTTGGCAGTATATGTTCTACAAAAAGTCAGTAATAAAAATTCACTGACGTTAGAAACTATGATGAATATTATAGGCCATAGTTTCAAAGCCTGCTTGGATTTCATATTCAGCATACCATAGGCATTTGTATTTTCTTAAAGTATTAAAGATTATACAAAACCAAGGCCATCTGAAACTTTTTCAGACGGCCTTTGTTTTATTTATATCAAAATAAACTATTCTTCACCCAGTAATTGCTCGCGGGTCAACAAGAATACAAACCCATCGCCACCGCTGGTTTCCAACCAAGTAAACGGTAATTCGGGATAAGCCGCTTCCAATACCTCACGGTTGTGACCGATTTCAACCAGCAATACACCTTTCGGATTCAGATATTTTGCCGCTTGCAGAATGATTTGACGCGTAGCGTCCAAACCATCTTCGCCACTGCCCAAAGCCAATTCCGGCTCATGCAGGTATTCATCAGGCAACGCTTCCACAGATTCCGCATCGACATAAGGCGGATTGGAAACAATTAAGTCGTAGGTATCATCCAAACCTTCAAACAAATCGGTATGCACCAAGCTGATGCGGTCTTCCAAGCCATAATCTTCAATATTGATCGCGGCCACTTCCAGCGCATCCAGGCTTAAATCAACGGCATCGATTTGTGCGTCGGGATAGTGATGCGCCATTTGAATGGCCAAACAGCCGCTACCGGTACACAAATCCAAAGCTCGATGCACCAACTCATCGTGTTCAATCCAAGGACGGATACCGTCGCCAAGCAATTCATAAATGAAAGAACGAGGCACAATAACGCGCTCATCGACATAAAAATCAAACTCGCCCTGCCATGCCTGATGCGTCAGATACGCGGCAGGAATATGCTCAACCGTACGGCGTTCGATAATGGACAACACTTCTTCCTTCTCACTTTGCAACAATTTGGCATCCAAATAAGGTTCCAACGTATCCAAAGGCAGGTTCAAAGTGTGCAAAATCAGATAGGCCGCCTCGTCATGGGCATTATCACTTCCGTGTCCGAAAAACAGTCCGGCATCATTAAAACGGCTGACGGCGAAACGCAATAAATCGCGAACAGTGGTCAGCTCTTGAGCAGCTTGGTTGAACATAATGTTTTGTCTTGTCAATTTAAGAATGTTGAAATTATAACAGAAAGGCCGTCTGAAAACTTTTCAGACGGCCTTCGATTTAATTCAGCTTAAGATTATTTATCGCGGCTGAATACGATTTTAGTAGCTTGGATAGCAACGCAGACAGCACCACCGATGAAGATCAAGTCAGCAGCGGTACGAACCCAACGCAGGGTATCCAAGATTTCCATTTGCAGGAACTCTTCGCTACGTGCATACCACAGACCATGAGTGATAGAAGCGTAAGCTTGAATCACGCCGACCGGCAACAGGCTGATGGCAATCATACCCACCAGACCGCCGTTCAGCAGCCAGAAGCCCCAAGTCATCAGTTTGTCGTCAAATTGAACATTAGGTTTCAGGTAGCGTGCAACCAGCAATACAAAGCCCAGAGCCAAGAAACCATACACACCGAACAGAGCCGCGTGAGCGTGAACTGCAGTAGTGTTCAGACCTTGGATGTAGAACAGGGAAATCGGCGGGTTAATCAGGAAGCCGAATACACCGGCACCGATCATGTTCCAGAAGGCAACTGCTACGAAGCACATCAGAGGCCAACGCAGACGTTTTGCCCAGTCGGATAGATGTTGGTAAGACCAGTGTTCGTAAGCTTCACGACCCAGCAGAACCAAAGGCACAACTTCCAAAGCGGAGAAACATGCACCGATTGCCATAGAAGCAGAGGTAGAGCCGGAGAAGTACAAGTGGTGCAATGTGCCTGGGATACCGCCCAACATGAAGATGGCGGCAGCCGCCAGAGTAGAAGCAGTAGCGGTACTACGGCGGACAAAGCCCATGTTGTAGAAGATGAATGCGAAGGCGGCAGTAGCGAACACTTCGAAGAAACCTTCTACCCACAGGTGAACCACCCACCAACGCCAGTATTCCATCACGGCGATTGGAGATTTCTCACCGTAGAACAGGCCAGGAGCGTAGAACACACCCACACCGACCATAGAAGCTACGAAGATAGCCAACAGGTTTTTATCTGTACCTTTTTCTTTAAAGGCAGAGACGGTGCAACGCAACATCAGGAACAGCCACAACAGCAAGCCGACCATCAGCAGAAGTTGCCAGAAGCGACCCAAATCCAAGTATTCGTAACCTTGGTGGCCGAACCAGAAGTTCAGTTCAGGTGGAATGATGTGAGTCAAAGCAAAGAAGTTACCTGCGTAAGAACCGCCGACTACGATGAACAGGGCGATGTACAGGAAGTTCACACCGGCACGTTGGAATTTAGGATCTTTACCGCCGTTCACAATCGGAGCCAAGAACAGACCTGCTGTCAGGAAGCCGGTTGCAATCCAGAAAATAGCGGATTGGATGTGCCAAGTACGGGTCAGCGCATATGGGAACCAGTCAGCCATTTCAAAGCCCAGTGCGGTATCGATACCGTAGAAGCCTTGACCTTCGACAGTATAGTGAGCGGTCAAACCACCCAACAGTACTTGTACGACAAACAGCGCAACAGTCAGGAATACATATTTGCCCAACGCTTTTTGAGAAGGAGTCAGTTGTACTTTAGAGATAGGATCTTCAGTAGGTACTTCAACCTCTTCATGCTTGGTCAAGAAAGAGTAACCCCACATCAGCAAGCCGATACCCATCAGCAACAATACCACGCTGGTGAAAGACCACATGTAGTTTTCAGTAGTCGGTACGTTGTTGATCAAAGGCTCGTGCGGCCAGTTGTTGGTGTAGGTGAAAGTCTCGTCAGGACGGTTGGTCGAAGCAGACCAAGAAGTCCAGAAGAAGAAGTTGAACAGTTTTTCACGCGCTTCTTGGCTTGGCAATGTGTTGTTTTTCATTGCAAAGTGTTCGCGAGTGGTTTGGAACTTAGGATCGTCACTGTACACACCGTGGTAGTAAGGCAGGATGCTTTCGATCGCTTTCACACGAGTTTCACTGACAACGACAGAACCATCTTCCTTAACACGGCTTTGGTTGCGGTATTCGTCAGCCAAACGTGTTTTCAGAACAGCTTGTTCTTCAGGAGAAACTTCGTCAAATTTTTTGCCGTAAGTTTCTTGCGCAGTCAGATCCAACCATGCAACCAGCTCGCGGTGCAGCCAGTCGGCAGTCCAGTCCGGAGCTTGGTATGCACCGTGACCCAATACAGAGCCGACTTCCATACCGCCGGTAGTTTGCCATGCAGATTGACCTGCCAAAATATCGTCTTTGGTCATCAGGACTTTGCCGGATGCAGAAACGACTTGTTCAGGGTATGGCGGAGCCTTTTTATAGACTTCGCTACCCATATAACCAAGAATGGTAAAGCATACTGCCAGCACGGCAAACAGCAAGTACCAAAGCTTCTTGTACTGTCCCATTTTAAGTACTCCTTAATTTTGGTAAAAAGTGGTTGGGTGGTATTAATTCATCAAATATGAATGTTAAAGATTGTATCACGGTTTAATAAGTAAAGAAATATTTTGTCAATAATATTCCTTTAAAACCATTAACTTATATGATATTGATTCCCATTTGCCTATACAAATCCTCCTTTATCGTATTTTGTGTTAAGTTTTCGCTAACATTTTCACACAAAAATAAACTTTTCGATGTATTTTTTTATACTTCTAAAGGAGTATTTAGGGATTAAAAGATTCATATTCCCTGAACAATTTGATTTACATCAAAATATGACCAAACAAGCGCCTACATAATCATACAAAATTTCAAACCATCCTATCAGGATTCTTAACTTTTCTTACTATAAGGAAACTTTAAACATGAAACGCCAAACCTTAGCCGCACTTATCGCTTCTGTATTTGCACTGGCCGCATGCGGCGAGCAAGCTGCTAAACCTGCTGAAACTCCAGCTGCTACCGCTTCTGCTGAAGCTCCTGCTGCTTCCGACTCACAAGCTGCTGCCGAGACTCCTTCTTCAGAACTGCCTGTAATCGATGCTATCATGACTCACGCTCCGGAAGTTCCACCTCCAACTGATCGCGATCATCCGGCTAAAGTACGCGTTAAAATGGAAACCGTTGAAAAAACCATGACCATGGAAGACGGTGTTGAGTACCACTACTGGACATTCAACGGCGACGTTCCAGGTCAAATGATCCGTGTACGTGAAGGCGATACTGTTGAAGTTGAATTCTCTAACAATCCTTCTTCTACCGTTCCTCATAACGTTGACTTCCACGCTGCAACCGGTCAAGGTGGTGGTGCAGAAGCTACCTTTACTGCTCCTGGCCACACTTCTACCTTCAGCTTTAAAGCACTGCAAGCTGGTTTGTACATCTACCACTGTGCTGTTGCTCCTGTAGGTATGCACATCGCCAACGGTATGTACGGTTTGATCTTGGTTGAACCTAAAGAAGGTCTGCCTAAAGTGGACAAAGAGTTCTACATCGTACAAGGTGACTTCTATACTAAAGGTAAAAAAGGTGCTCAAGGCCTGCAACCTTTCGATATGGATAAAGCGATTGCTGAACAACCTGAATACGTTGTATTCAACGGTCACGTAGGCTCTATCGCCGGCGACAACGCTCTGAAAGCTAAAGCTGGTGAAACCGTTCGTATGTACGTTGGTAACGGTGGTCCTAACTTGGTATCTTCTTTCCACGTTATCGGCGAAATCTTCGACAAAGTTTACGTAGAAGCTGGCAAACTGATCAACGAAAACGTACCAAGTACCCTGATTCCTGCCGGTGGTGCAGCGTTTATCGAATTTAAAGCCGACAGCCCGGGCAGCTATACTTTTGTTGACCACTCTATCTTCCGTGCGTTCAACAAAGGTGCTTTGGGTCAATTGAAAGTTGAAGGTGATGAAAACCCTGAAATCATGACCAAAAAACTGAGCGACACCGTTTACCAACCTGCCGGTGCTGCCGCTTCTGCTCCAGCAGCAGCGCCTGCTTCCGCAGCATCTGCAGATAAAGGCGGCTACTAATCCAGTCATCTCGGCATAGAAACAGAAAAAAGCCACTGCTGTTCCGGCTGATGCAAGGACAACAGTGGCTTTCTTCCACGACCAATCGAAAGATTGGTTTTTCAGACGACCTCTCAAGCATCGAAGGTCGTCTGAAAAACCGGTTTCAAGCATTCACGAACCCGATAAGCCCAAAGCACAATAATCAGAAGGCTTCTCAGGATTTTTATCCGGTTTCGCTATATAATCAAAGCCTAATAATCCCCGTATTCAGATTAGAAAGCCCGTTATGAAACTCATACCACTCATCGCCCTATTTACCCTTGTCGCAAGCGGCAGTGCAGCGGCGGCCGAAATGGTAAAAATCGAAGGAGGCAGCTATCGTCCTCTCTATCTCAAAAAAGAAACTTCCCTTATTAAGGTCAAACCCTTCCAGCTTGACAAATATCCGGTTACCAATGCCGAATTTGCCGAATTTGTGAACACACATCCGCAATGGCAAAAAGGTAAAATCAATTCCAAACATGCTGAAAAAGCTTACCTGAAACATTGGGTGAAAAACGGCAGCAACAGTTTTGCACCTAAAGCCAGCGAACTCAAACATCCGGTAACCAATGTTTCGTGGTTTGCCGCGAATGCCTACTGCGTTTCCAAAGGCAAACGCCTGCCGACTATTGACGAATGGGAATTTGCAGGCTTGGCTTCTGCCACTCAAAAAGACGGCTCTTCCGAGCCTGGCTACAACCGCACCATCTTGGATTGGTATGCAGACGGCGGCCGCAACGGTCTGCACGACATCGGTAAAAACAAACCCAACTACTGGGGCGTATATGATATGCACGGCCTGATTTGGGAATGGACTGAAGACTTCAACAGCAGCCAACTCTCTGCCGGCTCGTCCAACACACAAATGTTCTGTAGCGGCGCATCCGTGGGTTCAAGCGACCCGTCCAACTATGCGGCATTCTTACGCTACGGCATCCGCACCAGCCTGCAGTCCAAATATGTTTTAAATAACTTGGGCTTCCGTTGCGCGAGCAAATAAAGTTTAGTTTTTATCACCAAAGCAGCTTTGGCGGTACTGAAAGGTATCGCCGCTTTTTTTTGGCCATCTGAAAAGATATAGCGCACAAAGACAAATTGTGGCATAATCCGCCCGTCTTTATAAAAAGGCACTTAGGAGTTTGCTTAGGTCGTTCGGCTTGGCAAACTTGTCCGAACCTGAAAAGGTTCTTTTATTTTCGGAGTTATCCATCATGGCATTGACCGTAGAACAAAAAGCACAAATTGTTAAAGATTTCCAACGCAAAGAAGGCGATACCGGCTCTTCTGAAGTACAAGTCGCTCTGTTGACTTTCCGCATCAACGACCTGACTCCTCACTTCAAAGCCAACCCTAAAGACCACCACAGCCGTCGCGGCCTGTTGAAAATGGTTAGCCAACGTCGTCGCCTGTTGTCTTACCTGCGTCGTACTCAGCCTGATACTTACCGTACACTGATTACCCGCCTGGGTCTGCGTAAATAATTTATGCTTAAATCAACACCGCCTTCGGGCGGTGTTTTTTATTGACATACCGATGCCGTCTGAAACACAGGCCCACGCTCTGTGTTATACTTCCACACGCTTAAGCGGCAAGGCTTAAACTTCCAATCACTCCTTAAAGCTCCCATCAAAGCGAGAATCTGAATTGTCTGTTCATTCCATGTTGCACTCAGGAAAATTTTGGCTGAAAACCCTGGTTTTCAGCATTGCCGTGCTTTTATGCCTCGCGGCGGTATTGAGTGCCTTAATGTTCCGCATATTCAATACAGAAAACATCGACGCATTCATACAGAAAAACTTTTCCGCTCATGGCTGCCAAGTCAAATACAACGCCAATATCAGCAGGAAATGGCTGCCGCGCCCTACGCTTATTTTAAAAGACCTCAGCCTTTCATCTTCCGAACCAGACACGCCGACGCTGAACATTGCCGAATCCAAAATGGGCTTTGGCTGGAGCAGCCTATGGTCAGATGCCCCCATTCTTGAAAAATGGATTCTTTCCAATCCGTCTCTGACGCTGGGTCCCAAGAACCACCTGCCTGCCTGTCTACAACAAAACCATGCATCAAAAGAAAGCTTCCAACTCAACCGCATCATCATCAATAGCGGCAGCATCCGCTATCACAATAAAGAGCAAGATATTGCCTTAAACGATCTACAATTTTCCCTACGAAGAGCCGATTCAGACGGCCGTCCATTCGATATCAGCGGCACACTGCAAAACATCGGCAACCCCATCAGTTGGCAAGGCGTCGGCCATCTTGTACAAGATGATGCCGGCTGGAGCGTTCCCGCCCTCAAATTAAACCTGCAAACCGTATTATTCAAAAATAAGCTGGATGCCCAAATCGCAGGCAGCCTTAATTGGCAAAACCAAACCGCCCTTTTCCGCGACTTCAATCTGCAAGCCGAAAGCGGCTATCAAAACTTGCATATCAATGCACGTTCGCCCCTCTTGCAATTCAAAAATGGCTATTTGCACCTCAACACACTCAACGGTGCATTGACCGCCGGCAGTGAAAACAACCAATGGGACGGTTCATTCAAACTGGACAAAGCCAACCTCTATCCAACCGTCTTGACCGCCGCTAATTTTGAACTCAAAGGCAGCCATAAAAACGACCGCCTCCAAACCAACTTTACCTTTTCCAGCCCGTTGGTTTGGCAAAAAGGCAAAGGCATCGATGCGCCCAAACTGCACCTCAGCACCCTGCAAGACACCATCAACCGCCTTCCCCGCCCCCGATTCATCAGCACCCTTGAAGGACAGGCCAATTTCAGCCTCAATACATGGGAAGGCCGTCTGAAAGGCGCATTTGACAGACAAGCCCTTGCCTTGGCCTTTAAATACCAACGCGATGCCCAACCGCGCCCGCACCTTGACGCCGGTATCGCCTTACAAAAACTCAATCTGACCCCTTACTTGGAAGATCTGAAAACCCAGCCATCACTAAACCTTCCTTCCCTGCTGGCCAAATCCTGGTTGCCCGACATTGAGGCCAACCTCCAAATCGGCAGCATTCAAACTGCCGGCCTGCAATTAGAAAACATCGAATCCCTGCTCACCGCCGATAAAGAACATATCGCCCTGCACCGTTTCAAAGCCGGGCTTTATGGCGGCAAAACCGAGGGCGGCCTGAGTATTGCGGCGACCCAACCTGCTTCCTACCACCTTCAGCAAAACGCAAAAGGCATACAAATTCAGCCGCTGCTGCAAGACCTGTTCGGTTTCCACAGCTTCAGCGGCAGCGGCGACGCCGTTATCGACATTAAAACCACCGGCAACGACCGCGCCCAAATGATACAAGCCCTAAACGGCAGCCTGCTCCTCGATATCACCAACGGCGCATGGCACGGCATTGATATGGACAGCATTCTGAAAAACGGCATCTCTTCGGAAAAAATCGACAATAGCAACCTCAAAACCCCTTTCCATCATTTCACCCTCAATAGCGAAATCGAGAAAGGCATCAGCCATCACATCAACACCGAACTGTTTTCCGACAGCCTGCACGTTGTCAGCAGCGGCTATACCGATTTGAATACCCAAAAGCTATCGGAAAACCTGCTTATCAGCAACGTGCTGCAACCTAAAAACAAACCAATTCCCCTAAAAATTGGCGGAACCGTACAAAACCCTTCCATTACCCTTGATTACAGCCGCTTGACCAATGGCATGAACACGCCCGCAGAAAAACAAAAAGCCCTGCAAGAAACCATACAAGAACAATGGAAGTGGCTCAAACCGCGCTAGGTTTTCAAATTAAAGGCCGTCTGAAACCCAAAAAGTTTCAGACGGCCTTTTAACAAATACATTGTCAGATAAAGATGTTTACTTAGGAATGACCATATACACAATCAGTGCAACAATGACGGCAAACAATATCGCCAACATTATCAAGCCTTTTTTGGAGAGTTTTCTTTTTCTCCAATCGAGCCTCAATATTTCTATCGTCCCCTCAAACATAGACTCAATTATTTCCATCAATATTTGAAGTAGAAACTCCAATAAATCCGACATCTACAAACCCAAACTCTCCCAAATCTCATCGATTTTGGCCGTAACGGCAGGGTCTTTTTTGATTACACGACCCCATTCGCGGTCAGTTTCGCCCGGCCACTTGTTGGTCGCATCCAAACCCATTTTGCCGCCGAGTCCGCTGACAGGGCTGGCGAAGTCGAGGTAGTCGATAGGCGTGTTTTCCATCAGAACAGTGTCGCGTACAGGGTCCATGCGCGTGGTAACCGCCCAGATGACTTCTTTCCAGTCGCGCACGTTCACATCGTCATCAACCACGATGATGAATTTGGTGTACATAAACTGTCGAAGGAACGACCAGCAGCCCATCATCACGCGCTTGGCGTGTCCGGCGTATTGTTTTTTCATGCTGACCACCGCCATGCGGTACGAGCAGCCTTCGGGCGGCAGGTAGAAATCGGTGATTTCGGGGAACTGCTTTTGCAAAAGCGGTACGAACACTTCGTTCAACGCCACGCCCAAAACAGCAGGCTCATCGGGTGGTTTGCCTGTGTAGGTGGAATGGTAAATCGGGTTTTCGCGCATGGTGATGCGTTCGACCGTAAACACAGGGAAATGGTCCTGTTCGTTGTAATAGCCGGTATGGTCGCCATATGGGCCTTCCAACGCGGTTTCATTTGGATGAATCACGCCTTCCAACACGATTTCGGCGCGTGCCGGCACTTGCAAATCGTTGCCGATACATTTCACCAGTTCCGTCCGCGAACCGCGCAGCAGTCCGGCAAACTGGTATTCGCTCAAAGTATCGGGAACGGGCGTTACCGCGCCCAAAATGGTGGCGGGGTCGCAGCCGAGCACGACGGCGACGGGATACGGCGTATCGGGATTGAGTTTGCGGAATTCCTGATAATCCAGCGCGCCGCCGCGATGTGACAGCCAGCGCATAATCAGCTTGTTTTTGCCGATTAATTGTTGGCGGTAAATGCCGAGATTTTGGCGTTTTTTATTTGGTCCACGCGTGACGGTCAAGCCCCATGTTACCAGCGGCGCAACGTCTTCCGGCCAGCAATGCTGGATCGGAAGTTTATACAAATCAACGTCTTCGCCTTCCCACACAATTTCCTGACATGGCGCGTTTTTCACCACGTTCGGCGCCATGCTCCAAATATCTTTCAGCAACGGCAATTTGGAAAACGCATCTTTAATGCCTTTGGGCGGTTCGGGTTCTTTCAGATACGCCAGCGTCTGCCCGATTTCACGCAACTTGGACACGCTGTCCGCGCCCATGCCCAACGCCACGCGTTCGGGCGTGCCGAACAGATTCGCCAAGACAGGATAATCATAACGCGTACCGTCAGGCTTAATCGGGTTTTCAAACAACAACGCCGGCCCTTCGGCGCGCAGTACGCGGTCGGCGATTTCGGTCATTTCCAAATGCGGCGACACCGGATGCTGAATGCGCTTGAGTTTGCCATCAGCTTCCAATCCGGCGATAAATTCTCGCAAATCTCTGTATTTCATGATTTCATTTTCCTGAACAGGCCGTCTGAAAACAGACTGCCATTTCGGGTTTGAAAGATAAACCAGCGGCTATTGTACCTGCCAAATCTGTTCAAATCCCAACTTTCCACGTCCGAATTTCGAGATTTTTTGCAAACTACCGTCAAATTTAAACAATATCTGCTTGTGATTGCTTTCAGGCGGCCTTATCTTTGGTAAAATTCCAGCTTAATCCAGTCATCAATCAATATCTATCGTGGGACAGCGGCCATGTTTGCTATTTTAGAATCTTTTTTCGTTGAATACGGCTATGCGGCCGTGTTTTTCGTTTTGGTTATTTGCGGCTTTGGCGTGCCGATTCCTGAAGATTTGACACTGGTTACAGGCGGCGTGATTTCCGGATTGGGTTATACCAATTCGCATTGGATGGTTGTCGTCGGTATGCTCGGCGTATTGGCGGGTGATGGATTTATGTTTGTTGCCGGACGCGTGTGGGGGCAGAAAATCCTCAAGTTCAAACCCATTGCGCGCGTGATGACGCCCAAACGCTACGCCCAAGTACAGGAAAAATTCGACAAATACGGCAACTGGGTTTTATTCGTCGCCCGATTCCTGCCCGGCCTGCGTACCGCTGTTTTCGTGACCGCAGGCATCAGCCGCAAGGTTTCCTACCTGCGCTTTATCCTGATGGACGGCTTGGCCGCGCTGATTTCCGTTCCTGTTTGGATTTATCTGGGCGAATACGGCGCACGCAATACCGACTGGCTGATGAAAAAAATGCACAGCCTGCAATCCGGTATCTTTACGGTACTGGGCATCGGCGCAGTCATTGTCGGCTGGATTTGGTGGAAAAAACACCGCCGCCATACCTTCTTCCGTGAAAAATTACACGAAAAACGCGCTGCAAAAGCCAGAAAACAAACCAATCAATAAACCATTCCAGGCCGTCTGAAACACTTCCCCGCTTTCAGACGGCCTCTATCATTGACCAAAAAACACCATGAAACAAAAAATCTTCGTCCTCTACACCGGCGGCACCATCGGCATGACCCAAAGCAGCGCCGGCCTGCGTCCCGACACCGCCCTCGTCGATAAAGCCCTTGCCCCCTTTTCAGACGGCCTTGATTTCGAATGGCACGTTTGCCAGCCGCTCATCGATTCTTCCGCAGTAACGCTGCAAAACCAACGCGACTGGTTGGAGCTTATTATCGCCAAACTGCCTGACTATGACGGCATTTTGGTGCTGCACGGCACGGATACCATGGCGTACACAGCCAACCTCTTCGCCCTTTCGCTGCAAGGTTTGGACAAACCTATTATCCTGACCGGCTCGCAATGGCCTTACGATGCCGCCAACAGCGATGCGCCGCGCAACCTTGCCATCTCCGTTTCCGCCTTCTCGCTCAAACTCAAACAAGTGGCGATTGCCTTTGACGGCAAGCTCTTCCCAGCCGTCGGCAGCAGCAAGGTCAGCACCGAAACCGCCGCAGGTTTTGACAACCTGCATTTTGGCGCGCTTGCCGAATGGGAGAAAAACAAAGGTTGGCACAATATCCGTACCGCCCCGACCCAACATTCAGACGGCCTCAAACCGCGTCTTCCATCCCCCGAAGCAAAAGTTTCCGTCCGCACGCTGATTCCCGGTTATGCCGCGCAAGAACTTTCAGACGGCCTGCCCCACCTTTCCGCCCAAGCCCTAATCCTGCAAAGCTACGGCCACGGCAATGCGCCGAGCAACGATGCGTTTGTCCGAGCCGTCCAAGCCTTTACACAACAAGGCAAGTTACTGCTCAACATCAGTCAAGTGCCGCAAGGTTGTGCCGCCGCAGTCTATGCCCAAGGCGATGCTTTGCGTCAGGCAGGTATCATCAACGGCGGCAAATGCAACCTTGAAACCGCCACTGCGCTGATGACCCTTGCCGTATCGCATGACTGGAATGCGGATAAGGTGCAACAAGAATTACGACAATTAAATCTGCTGTAAACTGCCATTTAATATGACTTTCACCGACACCCACTGCCATCTTGCCGATCCCAAACTTGCCGACACGCTGCCTGCCGTGCTTGCCGAAGCGCAAGCCGTCGGCGTAGCGCGTTTTATCGTACCGGCAACATCTCCCAAGGATTGGCAGGAAATTGCGCAATTGGAAAGGCTGTCTGAAAACATCCATATCGCTTTGGGCATTCATCCTTGGTTTTCAGACGGCCTCAACGAAGCGGCATTCCAAGAGTTAGAGTCCGAATTAATCCGGCATCCGCAAGCATGGGTTGGCGAAATCGGCTTGGATTTTTATGGCAAAGAGCAAACCCAAGCGCAACGCGACACGCAGACCGACGTCTTTATCCGCCAACTCATCCTCGCCCAAAACCTCAATCGCCGCGTCATTATCCATAATCTGAAAGCCACCGCCGCCATTGCCGCCGCCGTCAAAACCGCCGGTTTCACACGAGGCGGTATCGTCCACGCCTTCTCCGGCAGCGTAGAAGAAGCACGGATCTTGGTGAAACTCGGCTTTAAAATCGGCATAGGATCGTTGCTGCTCAACCCTAATGCCAAAAAAGTCCGCGTTGCCTTACAAGCTTTAAACGACACGGATTTCGTTCTCGAAACCGACAGCCCTTTTATGCTCGGCCATGAAACCAATACACCAGCCAACATCCGCCGTATCGCCGAAATTGCCGCCGAACTGCGCGGCGTACCGCTGGCACAACTGGCTGAAATCACCGAGCAAAACGTGGATTCCCTGCTCCATACTTCCCCTTAATATGCCGACCTCAAGGCATCAAAAAGCCTTGCCCTGCCATTTCGTTTCCAAACCGACACACTCTGCCTTTCCTACCCCATATTCATGAATAAAAAGCGATACAAGGCCGTCTGAAAAAATGTTTTTGGCACAAAATATCGTCCATTCCGTCATCTCGGCTTTTTAACACCGTATTTTCCTTTTGATTGATAAAAAGTATTACGCATATTATTGGGCAAACTTTTTATTTACGTTAAAATATGCTTTTTTTTGATAATAAGGCCGTCTGAAAAAGGCGGAAACTAATTATGGCTGAACAACATACACACGCTTCCACCTGGAAGAGCAAAATCAATGCGCTGGGCCCGGGTATCATGATGGCTTCGGCGGCAGTCGGCGGCTCGCACCTGATTGCCTCCACGCAGGCAGGCGCACTTTACGGCTGGCAGCTTGCGCTGATTATTATTCTGACCAACCTGTTCAAATATCCGTTTTTCCGCTTCAGCGCACATTACACGCTGGACACGGGCAAAAGCCTGATTGAGGGCTATGCCGAAAAAAGCCGCGTTTATTTGTGGGTATTTTTGATTTTGTGTATTGCATCGGCAACGATTAATGCCGGTGCAGTCGCCATCGTTACCGCCGCCATCGTCAAAATGGCAATTCCGTCGCTGACTTTCGATGCCGGCATGGTATCCGTCATGATTATGGTTTCCTGCCTGCTGATTTTGGCAAGCGGCCGCTATAAAGCATTGGACAACGTTTCCAAAATCATCATCGTCAGCCTGACCATTGCCACCGTCGCCGCAGCCGCCGTGGCCATGTCTCGCGGCATGCAGATGAAACCCGACTTTATCGAGCCTACCC
>ERZ1699233.4-NODE-4-length-34245-cov-3.398499_pt1 | contig 34245 bp, 19 predicted proteins | sample MGYA00581539_ERZ1699233 | MGnify/ENA primary metagenome ERZ1699233 (study PRJEB42319, sample SAMD00040316) | human oral metagenome | material: saliva | host: Homo sapiens | study: EMG produced TPA metagenomics assembly of PRJDB4115 data set (Metgenomic analysis of... | reverse complement strand
TGTTCAGTGCCGTTAATATTGGCATAACCTTGGACAAACTTAACTTTACCCGTTTGGGCTTGGTTAACTACGCCTGAAGAGTAGTCGTTGTTAGCACCTTGTTTAACTGGGATAACGGTTGCTTGGTAAGTAGCCGTCACTGGGGTGCCGTTCTTATCGACGCGTTTAACCGTGACAGGATCTGGTGTCCCTACGTATTGCTTGTCTGGGGTGAAGGTAATGGAACCATCTGGGTTGATGGTGTAGACACCCACGTTTGGCACGGTCTTAGTGCTTGAACCGTCTTCGAAGGTCATTGGCTTGGTATCATCAAGTGGTACCAATGGATCCCCTTCGGTAAAGGTTGGCGTGCCTTTTTGTGGTTGGCCTTGAACGCCGCTTGATTCAGCATTGGTGCTGGTTGGCGTGACCTTAGTCACGGTTGGTGTATAAGTCGCAGTTACTTCCGTACCGTTCTTGTCTACACGTTTTACAGTCACGCCTGTTCCTGTGCCAGTGAATGATTTTTCTGGGACGAAGGTTACTGTTCCATCTGCTGCTACTGTGTATGTTCCTTCGCCATCTACTGTCTTGGTAGTTGAGCCATCATCGAAAGTAGCTGGAACGTCATCGTTCATTGGTACACGGCTGTCACCTTCTGTGAATACAGGTTTACCAGTTTGAGTAGCTCCTTGGATATCTTCTGTTTCAGCTGGAGTTGCTGTCGGTGTTACCGGAACGATTTCAGGCGTGTAAGTTGTATCCACCTTGATACCGTTTGAGCTTTCAGCTTGAACCTTAACTGGAGTTACTTTACCTGTATATGACTTGTCAGTCGGTGTGAATGTTACAGTACCAGTTGCTGGGTCGATTGTGAATGTACCGATTGGTGTTGTTCCATCTTCAGCGTAAGCTGTTGTAGTTGAAACTTCGTTACCATCTTTATCCAAAAGTGTGTAGCTGTTATCTTTAATAGTGATTTCTTTGTCTTCACCATTTACAGAAACAGTTGTACCCGCAAAGGTTGGTTTACCTGTTTGAGTAGCACCTTGGATATCTTTAGATGTAGCTGGTTTAGCTGTTGGAACAGCTGCTACAACTGTTGGTGTGTAACTTGCATCTGAAGTGATGGTTGAAGTCTTACCATCTTCATTTGTAATCGTCGCTATTGCTTGAATTTTCACGCCAGTTGCAGTTCCGACAAAGTCTTTCTCAGGAGTGAAGGTTACCGCACCTGTGGTAGGGTCAATTGAATATGTGCCTTCACCTTCTACTGTCACAGTAGTTTCATCAGTAGGTTGACCAGTTGCTGGATCCACTAGCTTCTTACTTGTGATTTTAGCTGTCTTATCACTACTCAAATCAAATGTTGGAGTTTGAGTTTGAGGAACATTTTGAATGTCCACTGACTCCTTGTTAGTAGGAGTAATTGTTACAGGTGTTACAGTTGGAATGTACTTCGCAGTAGCTGTCTTGATGTACTCCTTTTGAACCTTACCATCTTTATTGCGACCAACTGGCGCTGACAATGTAACTTCCACACCTTTGGCTGTACCAGTAAAGCTTGGTTCTGGAGTGAAGGTTACTTCTCCAGTTGAAGGATTAATCGTATAAGTTCCTTCTCCTTCAACTGTTACAGATGGCTCATCAATCGTGCGACCTGTAGCTGGATCTACCAACTTAGCCGGGTATTCTGCACTTGGAGTGATTGCAATCTTATCACCATTTAAGTTAGTAGCTGTTGTATTAAAGGTAGGTGTTTCTTTTTGAGTTGCACCTTGAATATCTTTAGAAGTCTTGTCAACTCCTTCAATGTCAATCGGTGTTACAGTTGGAACATATTGACCATCCATAGTATTTAATTGGCCATTCACATTAGGTTCTTGGTCTGGGAATTTTGTTGACCAACCAGTATTATAGCCATTATTATCTGAACGACGGATAGAGATACCATCAGCTGTTCCTAGGAAGTTATCTTCTGGGATAAACTCAACGTCTACATCTTTACCTTTAGCAGTAATCTTGTACTTACCTTGTCCTTGAACGACGTAGTAACCGTCTGCGTCAAGGGTTGCGCGGTTGCCATCTTTGTCAACGATGTATGGTTCTACAGTTTCATCAATAACAGCATTAGAATCACGTTCAAACTTGTGTTCTCCACGTGCTGTAAAGGCAACAGTTGCTGATTGTTTCGTACCTTGAGGGCCACTTGTTTCCTTAAATTCTCCTTTTGGTGGGTGGGTGATTTGAGTCTTGAAGTCTTCTACTTCACCTGAGAAGGCCATGCCAGTTGGGCTTTCGATCTCGTTCGCTTTCTTAGCGATACGAACACGAGCACCTAACTCTTTAACGCTTGGGTCGACGTAAGTCTTGCTGTTTGCAAAGGTCAACTCAACAGTGCCATCTTGTGTGATTGTAGCGAGATTTGAGCGTTCATCTTCATCGAATTTACCATTTTGGTTAAAGTCTACCCAACCATAGATATGTGCTTCTGAAGCTCCATCCGTATGAGCTTGAATTGACATCTTGTAGTTACCTGGTTTGGTACGGTCCATTTGGATCATCTCATTGGTTGTCCCTTTGAGTTCCTCTGGAAGCAATTGGTTAATTCCTTCATCGGCCGTAGTTGTCTTATCATCACCGAACCAGTCTTGAGTAGTGTTTTCATCCATATCCGGGCTAACGCTACCAAGATACGGTTGATTTACTTTAGCTCCAGTAACACCGTCAACAGTTGCAATGGTATGGACTGCCTTACCATATGACTCAGGAGCATCCCCTTCATCAAGTGGGAAGAATCCTAGCATTGCTGACTGTTTACCACCTGAAGCGATATAAAGCCCCACTTCAGATGCTCCACGTGTCATCACGAGTGGAACTGTGTTATTACCTGCAGAAATATTTGGTCCAAAGATACCGGTTCCTAGACCACCTGTAACTTGGTCAGGATTTCCAAAGTACTTCCATGCTACTGGTTTCTTTTCTGGTCCAACTTCAGTAGAATCACGAAGTTGTCTTAGGTTAATGTTATTATATTTAGGTTTAGGCCCCAAAAGATTCTCAGTATCTTGTGGTTGATAAGGTACAGAGGTGGATGGTCTAGTATATTTCTTCCATTCCCCAATGTGTTGCCAACCCTCACCATTGGTAGTAAACATAACAAATTCACCAGGGTTAGCAGACTCGCCATCAGCCATGACAATAGCTGGCTTCACTGTCTTGCCACGGAAGGTTGCAGAGATTTCAAATTGAACCCCAATATTCCCACCATTATATGCAGAACCCATGGTCGTCTTCTTGGTTTTCGTATCAACGTTTTCGAATTTGATTTCACTCCAACGAGTTTGGGCATCAGCGATAACGTCGGCTTCTTTTCCTTCATTAAAATATCGCTTAGCAATTGGTGAAGTAACTCTACTTACATAGCCATTTTTTGCATTTGGATCATAGGTTGCTTTTTCAGCTTCTGTAGCCCCTTGCTCTTCCATCCGTTTTTTATAGATTTCAGTCGCTTGGAAAGGTTTCAAAGATTTAACTTTTACAGTGACTACATAGCCAGGCATGATTTCCTTGGTATAGGTAGCGCCAACTTGAAGAGCTAGTCTTTCTTCTAAATCTTGATCAGGATGTTGGTCATTTTTAGGAACGATGACTGTTTTTGCCCCTGTCCAGTTGGCTACATCTCCAAAGTCCAACCAAGTAATCTGGCTAGTCATAGATTTGGCATCAATATCTGTTGTAAAGCCTGGTTTTTCAACTTTTGGAGTTGAAGTTGCGTCTTCAACGTCATCCGCGATCAAGCTTGGATCATTTGCGTCACCAAGAGCACGACGAGAACGGCGTTTAGGAGCATTTTCAGATGCTTGTGCTTCTGCACCTGCCGTAATTTTTTCTTCTGCGGTTACAGGTGTTGCAACTGGTGCTTTTTCTTCAACAGGAGCTGTTGTAGTTGGAGCAGTTTCTGTAGGAGTTACAGGAGCTTCAGCTTTATCAGTTGTTGCTGGAGCTGTTTTTTCTGCAGGAACTACAGGAGCTGCATCTGCTTGATAAGTTACTTCTTTAGCAGGTGCTGTTTCTGTAGTTTCAGGAGTTTCTGTCTTGTCAACTTCTGTTGTAGCTACAACTCCTTCAGCTTTTTTATCCTCTACAGCTTCATCCGCACTAACATTTGCAGCTGTACCGAGCATAACTAAAGTTCCGAGAAGGACCGAGCAAACTCCGACGTTTAGTTTACGAATCGAAAATCGACTGATACGATCGTTAAACAAATCATTTTTCACGATATTACCTCCAATATCCTGTTCAGGATTGAATATATTGTTATATTTTATGCGTTGTTTTTCATGAATACACAAACAACCACTTAACATTTTAGCATTCAATTACCTAAAATACAAAGTATTGTGCTTAATATTTTCAAAAAGAATATATATACTTCGAAGTCTCAAAATATTGCTATTTTTTGCATTTTTTGCGCGATTTTATGCAATGCTTTTACCCGGAAAAAGAGGGGCATCCCCTCTTTTTCATTTCAAGTAAAATATTCTATTCGTTTACTTCAACTTGAGCCTCTACAACAAGATTTGTTTCTTCATCTTCTTGAGACGGTTCAAGGTAAACTTCTTCATTGATAGCTTTTGGTTCAAGGTTACGGTAGCGAGCCATACCAGTACCTGCTGGGATGATCTTACCGATGATGACATTTTCCTTAAGTCCAAGGAGATGGTCTTTCTTACCACGGATAGCCGCGTCTGTAAGGACACGAGTTGTCTCTTGGAAGGAAGCAGCTGACAAGAAGCTATTGGTTTCAAGTGAGGCTTTGGTAATTCCCATAAGAACTGGGCGACCAGTCGCTGGAACTCCACCTGAGATAAGGACATCCTTGTTGGCATCAGTAAAGTCGTTAATATCCATAAGAGTACCCATGAGAAGGTCTGTATCACCTGGATCCATGACACGAACTTTACGGATCATTTGACGAACCATTACCTCGATGTGTTTGTCACCGATTTCTACCCCTTGGCTACGGTAAACTTTTTGTACTTCACCGAGAAGGTAAGTTTCAACTGACAAGACATCACGAACTGCAAGGAGACGTTTTGGTTGGATAGAACCTTCTGTCAGAGCAGCACCACGCGCTACTTGGTCCCCAACTTCTACACGCATACGAGCTGTAAATGGAACGACGTACTCACCTTCGCCAGTTTCACCCTTAACAAAGACTTTCTTAGTACGAGTTGATGCATCTTCTTCGATAGCTGTAACTTGTCCTTTAACCTCTGTGATAACCGCTTCCCCTTTAGGATTGCGGGCTTCAAAGATTTCTTGGACACGAGGAAGACCCTGAGTGATATCGGTATTTGAGGCAACCCCACCCGTGTGGAAGGTACGCATTGTAAGCTGTGTACCAGGTTCCCCGATAGATTGGGCAGCGATTGTACCAACTGCTTCACCAACTTCAACCGCATCACCAGTCGCCAAGTTGATACCATAACAGTGACGGCAGACACCATGACGAGTGTTACATGTAAATACAGAGCGGATAGTTACTTCTTCCACACCAGCATTGACAATTTCACGCGCCTTGTCTTCTGTAATCAACTCATTTGGACCGATAATCACTGCACCAGTTTCTGGATGTTTAACAGTTTTCTTAGTGTAACGACCGTTGAGACGTTCTTCAAGAGACTCGATCATCTCTTTTCCTTCTGCGATAGAACGGATCAAGAGACCACGGTCTGTTCCACAGTCGTCCTCACGGATGATAACGTCTTGGGCAACGTCAACCAAACGACGAGTCAAGTAACCTGAGTCGGCTGTCTTAAGGGCCGTATCGGTCATACCTTTACGAGCACCGTGAGTTGAGAAGAACATTTCGAGTACTGACAGACCTTCGCGGAAGTTTGAAAGGATTGGCAATTCCATGATACGTCCGTTCGGAGCCGCCATCAGACCACGCATACCGGCAAGCTGTGAGAAGTTTGAGATGTTACCACGGGCTCCAGAGTCCATCATCATAACGATTGGGTTCTTAGGATCTTGGTTGGCAATCAAACGTTTCTCTAGTTTTTCACGGGCAGCACGCCATTCAGCTGTAACAGCATTGTAACGCTCATCGTCTGTGATCATACCACGACGGAATTGTTTGGTGATTTGTTCTACACGTTTGTGTGATTCTTCAATGATTTCAGCCTTGTCATCAACGACTGGGATATCGGCAATACCCACTGTCAATCCTGCAAGAGTTGAGTGGTGGTAACCGAGGTTCTTCATACGGTCAAGTAGGGCAGAAGTTTCTGTCGTACGGAAACGTTTGAAGATTTCAGCGATGATATTTCCAAGGTTTTTCTTCTTGAATGGAGGGTTAAGTTCAAGATTGCTGATTGCTTCCTTGATATCTCCACCAAGTGGCAAGAAGTATTTAGCTGGAACGCCTTCTGTCAAGTTGGCATTGTTTGGTTCTTGCAAGTATGGTAGACCCTCTGGCATAATGTCGTTGAAGAGGATTTTACCAACTGTTGTAAGCAAGACCTTGTGTTTTTGCTCTTCTGTCCAAGGCTTGTTGAGGCTGTCTGTTGCGATACCAACACGTGAGTGGAGGTGAACATAACCATTACGGTAAGCCATAACCGCTTCGTCACGGTCTTTGAAGACCATTCCTTCACCTTCACGACCAGCTTCTTCCATAGTCAAGTAGTAGTTACCCAAAACCATGTCCTGAGATGGAGTAACAACTGGTTTACCATCTTTCGGGTTCAAGATGTGCTCAGCAGCCAGCATCAAGATACGAGCTTCTGCTTGGGCTTCTTCTGAAAGCGGTACGTGGATGGCCATTTGGTCCCCGTCAAAGTCGGCATTGTAGGCTTCACAGACAAGTGGGTGCAAGCGAAGGGCCTTACCATCAATCAAGACTGGCTCGAAGGCTTGGATACCCAAACGGTGAAGGGTCGGTGCGCGGTTCAAAAGCACTGGGTGTTCTTTGATTACTTCTTCAAGAATATCCCAGATACGCTCATCTCCGCGTTCCACCAAGCGTTTAGCTGCTTTGACGTTTTGCACGATATCACGGGCAACGATTTCACGCATCACGAATGGTTTAAAGAGTTCGATAGCCATTTCACGTGGCACACCACATTGGTACATCTTAAGCGTTGGACCAACGGCGATAACGGAACGTCCTGAGAAATCAACACGTTTACCGAGCAAGTTTTGACGGAAGCGTCCTTGTTTACCTTTAAGCATGTGGCTCAATGATTTAAGAGGACGGCTACCTGGTCCTGTGATTGGACGACCACGACGTCCATTGTCAATCAAAGCATCAACTGCTTCTTGAAGCATACGCTTCTCATTTTGAACGATGATACCTGGTGCATTCAACTCAAGCAAACGAGCCAAACGGTTGTTACGGTTGATAACACGACGGTAAAGGTCGTTCAAGTCAGATGAGGCAAAACGGCCACCATCCAACTGCAACATTGGACGAAGATCTGGTGGAATAACTGGAAGGATGTTGAGAATCATCCATTCAGGTTTGTTTCCAGACTTGTAAAAGGCATCCAAAACATCCAAACGACGGATGGCTTTGATACGTTTTTGTCCAGTTGCGGTTTTCAACTCTTCTTTGAGTTCAGCAATTTCTTTTTCAAGATCTACTTGTTTCAAAAGGTCTTGGATGGCTTCGGCACCCATCTTGGCAACGAATGATCCATAACCATACTCACGCAAGCGCTCACGGTATTCGCGCTCTGTCATGATAGACTTGTGCTCAAGTGGTGTATCCTTAGGATCAATCACCACATAAGCCGCAAAGTAGATAACTTCCTCGAGGGCACGAGGGCTCATATCAAGGGTCAAGCCCATACGGCTTGGAATCCCCTTGAAGTACCAGATGTGAGATACAGGAGCTTTCAACTCGATGTGCCCCATACGCTCACGACGAACTTTCGTACGCGTTACTTCAACCCCACAACGGTCACAAACAATCCCTCTGTAACGAATGCGTTTGTACTTACCACAAGCACATTCCCAGTCTTTTGTAGGACCAAAGATAACTTCATCAAAGAGTCCTTCACGTTCTGGTTTCAAGGTACGGTAATTGATTGTTTCAGGTTTTTTGACTTCTCCATAAGACCATGAACGGACTTTACTTGGAGAAGCTAGGGTGATTTGCATACTTTTAAAACGATTTACATCAACCACTATTTCTTCCCTTTCTATTCTAAGTGAACTGCTTATTCTTGTTCAGCAGCTTCTTCTGTTGCTTCCGCTTTTGTTGCTTTCTCAGCTTCTTCAGCTTCAAAGGCTGCTTTAGCCTCTTGTGCTGCTTTTTCGCGGGCTTTTTCAAGGTCATCTACGTGGATGACATCTTCGTCCATTCCTTCATCCAAGTCACGAAGTTCCACTTCTTGGTCATCTTCATCTAGGACACGCATGTCAAGACCAAGAGATTGCAATTCTTTGACAAGAACTCGGAAGGATTCTGGAACACCTGGTTTTGGAATTGGTTTTCCTTTTGTAATGGCTTCATAAGCTTTCAGACGTCCGTTGATATCGTCAGACTTGTAAGTCAAGATTTCTTGAAGGACATTTGAGGCACCGTAAGCTTCAAGAGCCCAAACCTCCATCTCACCGAAACGTTGTCCACCAAACTGAGCTTTACCTCCGAGTGGTTGTTGGGTAACGGTTGAGTAAGGTCCGACTGAACGCGCGTGCAATTTATCATCAACCATGTGGTGGAGTTTGATCATGTACATGACTCCGACAGAAACACGGTTATCAAATGGTTCACCAGTACGTCCATCGTAAAGGATTGTTTTGGCATCGCTATCCATACCTGCTTCTTTAACAGTTGACCAAAGGTCTTCAGAACTTGCTCCGTCAAAGACTGGTGTTGCGATGTGAATACCAAGAGTACGAGCCGCCATACCAAGGTGAAGCTCCATAACCTGACCGATATTCATACGTGATGGCACCCCAAGTGGGTTCAACATGATATCGACTGGAGTTCCGTCTGGAAGGTAAGGCATGTCTTCTACAGGAACGATACGAGAGACAACCCCTTTGTTTCCGTGACGTCCGGCCATCTTATCTCCGACCTTGATCTTACGTTTTTGAGCGATGTAGACGCGAACCAGCATGTTAACACCTGATTGCAACTCATCTCCATTTGCACGTGTAAAGATCTTAACATCACGAACGACACCATCGGCACCGTGTGGTACACGAAGAGAAGTATCACGCACTTCACGAGATTTATCTCCGAAGATAGCGTGCAAGAGACGTTCTTCAGCTGAAAGGTCTTTCTCACCCTTAGGTGTTACTTTACCTACAAGGATATCACCTTCTTTAACCTCAGCACCGATACGGATAATACCCATTTCGTCAAGGTCTTTAAGGGCATCTTCACCAACGTTTGGAATTTCACGAGTGATTTCTTCAGGCCCAAGCTTTGTATCGCGTGTTTCTGATTCGTATTCTTCAAGGTGAACAGATGTGTAGACATCGTCTTTGACCAAGCGTTCGCTCATGATAACGGCATCCTCGAAGTTGTAACCTTCCCAAGTCATGTAGGCAACGATTGGGTTTTGTCCAAGCGCCATTTCTCCATTTTCCATAGAAGGTCCGTCAGCGATGAAATCACCTTTTTCAACGACATCGCCAACTTTTACGAGAGTGCGTTGGTTGTAGGCAGTACCTGAGTTTGAACGACGGAATTTTTGGATGTGGTAAACGTCCAATGAACCATCTTCACGGCGTACTTCTACCTTGTCAGCATCTGCGTAAGTAACTTTACCATCATACTGAGCAATCACAGCCGCTCCAGAGTCGTGGGCTGCTTGGTATTCCATACCAGTACCAACGTAAGGTGCCTGAGGATTGATCAATGGCACAGCCTGACGTTGCATGTTGGCTCCCATGAGGGCACGGTTGGAGTCATCGTTTTCCAAGAAAGGAATACATGCTGTCGCAACGGCAACTACCTGTTTTGGTGAAACGTCCATATAGTCAACAACATTAGCTGGATACTCTTGGTTGACCCCTTGGTGACGTCCCATGACAACTTTCTCAGCAAAGGTTCCATCTTCATTTAGACGAGAATTAGCCTGTGCTACAGTAAATTCATCTTCTTCATCAGCTGTCAACCAAACGATTTCGTTCGTGACAACACCTGTTTCGCGGTCAACCTTACGGTATGGCGTTTGAACAAAACCATATTTGTTCAAGTGTCCGTAAGATGACAAGTTATTGATCAAACCGATGTTTGGTCCTTCAGGTGTCTCGATTGGACACATACGACCATAGTGAGTGTAGTGCACGTCACGTACTTCATATCCAGCACGGTCACGTGTCAAACCACCAGGTCCTAAGGCTGACAAACGGCGTTTGTGAGACAACTCAGAAAGTGGGTTGTGTTGGTCCATGAACTGTGACAACTGTGATGAACCAAAGAATTCTTTAACCGCAGCTGTTACAGGACGGATATTGATAATTTGTTGTGGTGTCAAGACTTCGTTGTCCTGAACAGACATACGTTCACGGACATTACGTTCCATACGAGAAAGTCCAAGACGTACTTGGTTGGCAAGCAATTCACCAACCGCACGGATACGACGGTTTCCAAGGTGGTCGATATCATCTACACGGCCAAGTCCTTCAGCCAAGTTGAGGAAGTAGCTCATCTCAGCAAGGATATCTGCAGGAGTGACGATACGAACCTTGTCATCTGGATTAGCATTACCAATGATTGTTACGACACGGTCTGGATCAGTTGGAGCAACAACCTTGAATTTTTGAAGAACAACTGGCTCAGTCACAACCGCTGCATCATTTGGAATGTAGACAATCTTGTTCAAGTCGCCATCCAAATGGCTTTCAATGCTTTCAATCACGCTACGAGTCATGATTGTACCAGCTTCTACCAAGATTTCTCCTGTTTCAGGGTCTACCAATGGCTCAGCAATAGTTTGGTTAAGCAAGCGTGTTTTAACATTGAGTTTTTTATTGATTTTGTAACGGCCAACTGCTGCCAAGTCATAGCGACGTGGGTCAAAGAAACGAGCTACAAGCAAGCTACGTGAGCTTTCAGCAGTCTTAGGCTCACCTGGACGAAGGCGTTCGTAGATTTCTTTCAAGGCTTCGTCTGTACGAGAGTCCATTGGGTTCTTGTGGATATCTTTTTCGACAGTGTTACGAACTAATTCGCTGTCACCAAAGATATCAAAGATTTCATCATCACCTGAGAAACCAAGCGCACGAACCAAGGTTGTAAATGGAATCTTACGAGTACGGTCGATACGAGTGTAGGCGATATCTTTTGAGTCGCTTTCAAGTTCCAACCAAGCTCCACGGTTAGGGATAACAGTTGAACCGTAGCCCACTTTACCGTTTTTATCGACTTTGTCGTTAAAGTAAACACCTGGCGAACGAACCAACTGCGAAACGATGATACGTTCACCACCATTGATGATGAAAGTACCCATTTCTGTCATGATTGGGAAATCACCAAAGAAAACTTCTTGGGTCTTGATTTCGCCTGTTTCTTTATTGATCAAGCGGAAGGTTACAAAAATTGGTGCTGAGTAGCTAGCATCGTGGATACGAGCTTCTTCTAGCGTGTATTTTGGTTCCTTGATTTCATATCCAACAAATTCCAACTCCATTGTGTCTGTGAAGTTTGAAATTGGCAATACATCTTCAAACACTTCCTTAAGACCATGGTCTAGGAAAGCTTTGAATGAGTCAGTTTGAATTTCAATCAAATTTGGTAAGTCAAGAACTTCTTTGATTCTTGAAAAACTACGACGGGTACGATGTTTCCCGTATTGAACGTCATGTCCTGCCAAGATGATTCTCCTTTGTAAATAAGTTCCAAGCCTTGTCAATCAGGCTTTCTAATCGTCATATGGTTGTAAACCCCCTATCACCGTGTCCTCTTGATGAATTTTCAGAATCTTTAAGTCTTTGTTACAAATGCTCAAAACCCTGAAAAAAAGCACAAAAAGAGCAGCTAAATCTGACTTTTTCAGAAGATTTAACTGCTGTGAGCCTTGTCTGGACAATATTTCAGACAAAACCTACGACAAATGATTACTCATATTATACCCTATTTAGCTAGATTTTTCAAGAGGATTGACGATTTTTTGACAAAATCTTTTCCTATAAAAATTTAAATTCAATGATTACTTTGCAAACTTCATTTTCAGTTTAATTGTTCAAGAAAAATATAGTAAATTACGATTTCCCTATTTTATCTTAGGCTGTTTTTCTTGACTTTACTTGGTTTTTCTTTTAATATATATGTATAAATATATAAGGAGGTTTGTGATGAATATTTTGCTTTCTGAAACAGAACAAAATCTGCTAGTGTTACTGGAAGAATTAACCAAACACCATGATTGGATAGAGCTCCCAGTCTTGGCTGAAAAGCTAAATTTTTCAACAGAAGAATTGCAAGAACACCTTTTAAAGCTTGAACAGTTATTTCCAAACCTCCTGCTTCAATCAACAAAAGAAGGTATTCAGTTGCAGTTTGAAGTCCGAAACTCCTTAGACCCTAGGATTGCTATCTTTGAACAATCTAAAACCTACTCTTTTTTGAACCGTCTCTTTTTCAAAGAGGGACAATCACTTGACCAAATAGGTCAGGAACTTATGATTGGCTGCGAACAAGTTCAGGAAATCATCCAGCATCTAAATACTAAACTCCCGCAACATTATGGCATCAGCATACAACTTTCCCCTTTAGTCATTGAGGGAACAGAAGAGAACATTCGCGCCTTTTATCTAGACTATTTTAGCCAAAGTTACAGTTTTCTTGATTGGCCCTTTCCGTCTATCTCTGAAGAATCACTCACTCACTTGATTCAGCTATTTTTGAACGCCCAACAAGTTTCACTCACCCTCAGCAGTCTACGGCAAATCAAATATACCCTAGCTATCAATCTAGAGCGTTTAAATAGGGGACGTTTCATTGAAAATCCTACTCCTCTTTTAACCAGTCACTACAGCTCTCTCATGCAGATTCCCCATTTTGAACAAGATATCAAAAAACTGGCTAAAAAACTCCATTTTGAACCTACAAAGAAAACACTGGAACAGCTATTTTCAAACCCAATCAAATCTTCTAAAATTACAGACAATGCTAATAATAGGGCACTGGGCGATATTCATCATATCCAAAAATCCTACCGTTTATTGAGTCAAATTCTAGAAGAGCTGGCTAAAGAATTTCACCTACAGATTGAAAATCGTGAGGAATTGATTTGGCTCCTCCACTACACTGCCCAAGCTGATTTCTTCCATTTACTCAACAATCAGTCTCTCGACAAACAGAAATCCCAGATTTTAAGCAATTATCAAGCAGAATTTCCAAAACTATTTGAAGTAAGTCAACACAAATTTCAATCTTATCTGACTGAGATGGGACTAAACAGTAAGCCAAGTAAGCAACAAGAGATGGTCTACACCTTCACTATCCAAGGGCATCGAATTTTAGTCCAACTGCTTCAAAAACTTCCCAAAATACGTGTTTTGGTCATTAGTCATCTGGATAACCATCACGCACAAAGCCTAATCGACACCCTAACTCACTACGGAAACAATCTCTATCTATTTGATTCTTGGGAAGAATCTACGATTTCTTTCTCGATTCTCAATCAAATTCCGCACGATATTGTTATCACTACCTTTCCTGTCACTAACTCTCCTAAACCAATTATCTACAATCGTAACTTCTCTACTTCAGAATTATTCCTCCATCTCCACCTTCTGGCTTCTCAAATTCATAAAGAAAGACTAGCTGAGTCGTAACAGAAAATCTGTTGCGATTTTTCTTTTGTTCCAATTTTAAGAAAACGCTTGCATCTTTTTTTACTACATGCTATACTGATATAGAAATTTATTGATTGGAGAATCATTATGAGAAAAAAACCATCTCACACTGAGAAAAAAATGGTCTACAGCATCCGTTCCCTCAAAAATGGAACTGGTTCTGTCCTTATCGGCGCAAGCCTTGTCCTACTTGCCATGGCTACACCAACTATCTCAGCCAACGAAACCACAACAGCTAGTGCTGAAGCGACTAACACTATTACTCAACCTCTTACTGATACAGCAGACATCGCTGGAAAGAACGAAAGCGATTTTTCTTCACCTAACAATGCAAACGCTTCCCTAGAGAAAAAAGAAGAACAACCTGCAACAGAGGCAACCACTCCTGCTGCAACTCCCGCTGATTCAGCACCACAAACCGGACAAGATCGTTCAAGCGAACCAACTACTTCTACTACGACTGAAACTAAGGCAGAAGAGCCAATCGAAGACAATTACTTCCGTATCCACGTCAAAAAACTTCCTGAAGAAAACAAGGATAGTCAAGGACTATGGACTTGGGATGATGTTGAAAAACCTTCTGAAAACTGGCCTAACGGAGCCTTGTCCTTCAAGGATGCCAAAAAAGATGACTACGGCTACTACCTAGATGTCAAATTAAAGGGAGAACAAGCCAAAAAAATTAGCTTCCTCATCAATAATACAGCTGGAAAAAATCTAACCGGCGATAAATCGGTAGAAAAACTGGCACCAAAGATGAATGAGGCTTGGTTAGACCAAGATCACAAGGTTTTCTCTTACGAGCCACAACCTGCAGGAACTATTCGCGTCAACTACTACCGTACAGATGGCAACTATGACAAGAAATCTCTCTGGTACTGGGGAGATGTGAAAAATCCAAGTAGTGGTGAATGGCCTAACGGAACAGACTTTACGGCTACAGGCAAATATGGTCGCTATATCGATATTCCACTCAAAGATGCAGCTAAAGATCTTGGATTTTTATTATTAGACAGAAACAAACAAGGAGACGATGTGAAAATCCGTAAAGAAGATTATAAGTTCACAGATTTGAAAAATCATAGCCAAATTTTCCTAAAAGATGATGACGAAACCATCTACACCAACCCCTACTATGTGCACGATATCCGCATGACAGGAGCTCAACACGTAGGAACTTCTAGCATTGAAAGTAGTTTTTCAACACTTGTCGGTGCTAAAAAAGAGGATATCCTCAAACACTCCAACATCACTAATCATCTAGGAAACAAAGTAACTATCACTGATGTTGCAATCGATGAGGCTGGTAAGAAAGTGACCTACAGCGGAGATTTCTCTGACACAAAACATCCTTATACCGTTAGCTACAACTCTGACAAATTCACTACCAAAACAAGCTGGCGTCTTAAAGATGAGACTTACAGCTATGATGGTAAACTTGGAGCTGACCTCAAAGAAGAAGGAAAACAGGTTGATTTGACCCTCTGGTCACCAAGTGCTGATAAGGTTTCTGTTGTTGTCTACGACAAGAATGACCCTGAAAAAGTAGTTGGAACTGTCGCTCTTGAAAAAGGGGAAAGAGGAACTTGGAAACAAACTCTAGATAGCACAAACAAACTAGGCATCACAGATTTCACTGGCTACTATTATCAATACCAAATCGAGCGTCAAGGTAAAACTGTTCTTGCACTCGATCCTTACGCTAAATCCCTCGCTGCTTGGAATAGTGACGATGCCAAGATTGACGATGCCCATAAAGTGGCTAAAGCTGCCTTTGTAGATCCAGCTAAACTAGGACCTCAAGACTTGACTTATGGTAAGATTCGCAACTTCAAATCGCGCGAAGATGCTGTCATCTATGAAGCTCATGTGCGTGACTTCACTTCAGATCCTGCCATCGCAAAAGATTTGACTAAGCCATTTGGTACCTTTGAAGCCTTTATCGAAAAACTAGACTATCTCAAAAACTTGGGTGTAACCCACATCCAGCTCCTTCCAGTCTTGTCTTACTACTTTGTCAATGAGTTGAAGAACCACGAACGCTTATCTGACTATGCTTCAAGCAACAGCAACTACAACTGGGGATATGACCCTCAAAACTACTTCTCCTTGACTGGTATGTACTCAAGCGATCCTAAGAATCCAGAAAAACGAATCGCAGAATTTAAAAACCTCATCAACGAGATCCACAAACGTGGCATGGGAGCTATCCTGGATGTAGTGTATAACCATACAGCCAAGGTCGATATCTTTGAAGATTTAGAGCCAAACTACTACCACTTTATGGATGCTGATGGGACACCTCGCACTAGCTTTGGTGGTGGACGCTTGGGGACAACCCACCATATGACCAAACGGCTCCTAGTTGACTCTATCAAATATCTAGTTGATACCTACAAAGTAGATGGCTTCCGTTTCGATATGATGGGAGACCATGATGCAGCTTCTATCGAAGAAGCATACAAGGCTGCACGCGCCCTCAATCCAAATCTAATCATGCTGGGTGAAGGTTGGAGAACCTATGCTGGTGATGAAAATATGCCTACTAAAGCTGCTGACCAAGATTGGATGAAACATACCGATACTGTCGCTGTCTTTTCAGATGACATCCGTAACAACCTCAAGTCTGGTTATCCAAACGAAGGTCAACCTGCCTTTATCACAGGTGGCAAGCGTGATATCAACACTATCTTCAAAAATCTGATTGCTCAACCAACCAACTTTGAAGCAGACAGCCCTGGAGATGTCATCCAATACATCGCAGCCCATGATAACTTGACCCTCTTTGACATCATCGCTCAGTCTATTAAAAAAGACCCAAGCAAGGCCGAGAACTATGCTGAGATTCATCGTCGTTTACGACTTGGAAACCTCATGGTCTTGACAGCTCAAGGAACTCCATTTATCCACTCTGGTCAGGAATATGGACGTACCAAACAATTCCGTGACCCAGCCTACAAGACTCCAGTAGCAGAGGACAAGGTTCCAAACAAATCTCACTTGTTGCGTGATAAGGACGGCAATCCATTTGACTATCCTTACTTCATCCATGACTCTTATGATTCTAGCGATGCAGTCAACAAGTTTGATTGGACTAAGGCTACAGATGGAAAAGCATATCCTGAAAATGTCAAGAGCCGTGACTATATGAAAGGGTTGATTGCCCTTCGTCAATCTACAGATGCCTTCCGACTTAAGAGTCTCCAAGATATCAAAGACCGTGTCCACCTCATCACTGTCCCAGGTCAAAATGGTGTAGAAAAAGAGGATGTAGTAATTGGCTACCAAATTACTGCTCCAAACGGTGATATCTACGCAGTCTTTGTCAATGCGGATGAAAAAGCTCGCGAATTTAATTTGGGAACTGCCTTTGCCCACCTCAGAAATGCTGAAGTTTTGGCAGATGAAAACCAAGCAGGACCAGTCGGAATTGCCAACCCGAAAGGACTTGAGTGGACTGAAAAAGGCTTGAAATTAAATGCCCTTACAGCTACTGTTCTTCGAGTCTCTCAAGGCGGTGCCATCGTTGCCCCAGCTGTGGAAGAAAAACCAGAATTTGACCTTTCTAGCTTAAAACAAGAACAAGGGCAAAATAACAGCCAAGACAATATGTCAAACCGAGTAGTCAAACCGGAACAGCAAACTCCTGCTTCACAAACTAAACCTGATTCTACTAGACCAGATGAAAAAGTAGCTGATGCAGAAGATAAACCTAGCCAAGCTACAACTGATTCACAAGCTTCACAACCAGCACAAGAAGCACAAGCATCATCTGTAAGTGAAGCTGTTCGAAACGAATCGGTAGATAACTCTAACAAGGAAAATATACCTGCAACTCCAGCTAAACAAGCTGAACTTCCAAATACAGGAACCAAAAACGATAACAAACTTCTGTTTGCAGGAATCAGCCTCCTTGCACTCCTAGGTCTCGGTTTCTTGCTAAAAAACAAAAAAGAGAACTAAACTAGCCCTCCTATAGAACAATCCCCCAAGCATTATAGCTCGGGGGATTGATTTTTGTACAATATTTATTTTCCTAATAGGCTTGATTAGGATTTTTTATTTAGCCTCTTTCATGACAAAATAAGCCCGAACTTTGGGTGCTACTTGTGTTCCGAAGAGTTCAATAGCTCTTAGAACTTGTTCATGAGGCATAGAACCAAGCGGTAGATGGAGCATGAAGCGGTCCAAACCTAAATCCTCAATCATGCGAATCAATTTTTCTGCCACCTGATCTGGATTGCCCACAAACATGGCGCCATTGGGTCCAACTTGCTCCAAATATTGCTCATAACGCAATTCCTGCCAGTGCGGACGGTCTTTGGAAATAGCATCCACCACTTGCTTGGTCGGATGGAAATAATCTTTTACAGCCTGCTCGCCATCTTCAGCAATCCAACCCCAAGAATGAGCCCCAACCTTTAGTTCATGACTAGCATGGCCCGCTTCGCTCCCAATCTCACGATAAGCCTGAATCAACTTTTTAAAATAACGCGGATTGCCACCAATAATTGCATAGACAATCGGTAGACCAGCCTGAGCAATCTTCACTGTTGATTCGACATGACCACCTGTCGCTATCCACAAGGGTAATTTGTCCTGAACTGGACGAGGATAGACTTCTTTGCCAGAGATTGTTTGGGTCAATCGACCTTTCCAGTCTAACTTGGTCTTTTCATTGACTAACTGAAGCAAGTCTAATTTCTCATCAAAAAGGGCTTCGTAGTCTTTCAAATCATAGCCAAATAGGGGAAATGATTCCGTGAAAGAACCCCTTCCAGCCATAATCTCCGCTCGTCCATTTGACAAAGCATCGATAGTGGCATACTGTTGGAACAAACGAATAGGGTCCATACTTGAGAGAATGCTGACTGCACTGGTCAAACGGATTTTCTTGGTATTGAGCGCCCCAGCTGCCAGGACAATCTCTGGGGCTGACACTGCAAAATCCGCTCGATGGTGCTCACCAATCCCATATACATCCAAGCCAACCTTGTCAGCTAGTTCAATCTCTGCTACCAACTGGCGAATACGTTCGGCATGACTGTAAGTCTGTCCAGTCCCTTCAAGCTTCGTTGTTTCCCCAAATGTTGAAATTCCCAATTCTACCACAGTGATTCTCCTTGTCTATTTCGGTCCTTCATTTTGAAAAATTATTCTAATACTCAATGAAAATCAAAGAGCAAACTAGGAAGCTGACGTGGTTTGAAGAGACTTTCGAAGAATATAACACGAATCTTGAGTACAAGCAACCAATTTGCTCACAAGAAAAAGCCTAGATAACTAGACTTTTTTAGCTTATTCTACCGTTACTGATTTAGCAAGGTTACGTGGTTTATCCACATCAAGACCACGGTGTAGGGTTGCAAAGTAAGCGACTAATTGCGTTGGTACGACCATTGAGATTGGTGAGAGGTAAGGGTGGACGGTCGTAAGGACGATATCATCTGTATCTTTGGCAACATTTTCTTCTGCGATAGTGAGGACTTTGGCACCGCGAGCTGCCACCTCTTGGATATTTCCACGAGTGTGGTTGGCAAGAACTGGATCTGACAAGAGGGACAAAACAGGCGTTCCTTCTTCAATCAAGGCAATAGTTCCGTGCTTGAGTTCTCCTGCCGCAAAGCCTTCACACTGGATGTAAGAAATCTCTTTGAGTTTAAGGCTTGCTTCCATAGCTACGTAGTAATCTTGACCACGCCCAATATAAAAGGCGTTGCGAGTTGTTTCAAGAAGCTCACGAACCTTGGCTTCAATGGTTTCTTTCTCTGAAAGAGTTGATTCGATAGACTGAGCTACGATTGACAACTCATGAACCAGGTCAAAGGCTTGCGCTTTAGCATTACCATTTGCTTCTCCTACTGCTTTTGCAAGAAAGGCAAGGGCTGCAATTTGTGCTGTATAGGCTTTAGTTGATGCCACGGCAATTTCAGGTCCTGCGTGAAGGAGCATGGTATGGTTAGCTTCACGAGAAAGAGTTGAACCTGGGACGTTTGTCACTGTCAAGCTTGGGATTCCCATTTCATTAGCCTTGACCAAAACCTGACGGCTATCCGCTGTTTCACCAGACTGGCTGATAAAGATGAAAAGTGGTTTCTTGCTGAGAAGTGGCATACCGTAGCCCCACTCAGATGAGATTCCAAGTTCAACTGGTGTATCTGTCAATTCTTCCAACATTTTCTTAGAAGCAAATCCTGCGTGGTAAGATGTTCCAGCTGCAAGAATGTAGATACGGTCTGCGTCTTGAACAGCCTTGATGATAGCTGGGTCTACGACAACTTGACCAAACTCATCTGTGTAGGCTTGGATCAACTTACGCATAACCGTTGGTTGCTCATCGATTTCCTTGAGCATGTAGTAAGGATAAGTTCCCTTACCGATATCTGACAAGTCAAGCTCAGCAGTGTAGCTAGCACGCTCACGACTGTTGCCATCATAGTCTTGAACTTCAACACTATCAGCCTTGACGATTACCAACTCTTGGTCATGGATTTCCATGTATTGGTTGGTCTCACGAATCATAGCCATAGCATCTGAGCAGACCATGTTATAGCCTTCTCCAAGACCAATCAAAAGTGGTGATTTATTTTTAGCTACGTAGATGACTTCAGGATCTTGTGAGTCAACCAAGGCAAAGGCATAAGAACCACGGATGATGTGAAGAGCTTTTTTGAAGGCTTCAAGAACTGACAAGCCATCTTCTTCCGCAAATTTTCCAATCAAGTGAACGGCGATTTCCGTATCTGTTTGCCCTTTGAAGTGGTGACCTGCAAGGTATTCTTCCTTGATTTCAAGATAGTTCTCAATCACCCCATTGTGAACCAAGACAAAACGTTCTGTCTCAGAGCGATGTGGGTGAGCATTGTCTTCAGTTGGTTTCCCGTGAGTTGCCCAACGAGTATGTCCGATACCAGTTGTTCCCTCAACACCAGCTGTCTTGGCAGACAATTCTGCGATACGGCCTACAGCCTTGACTAGATGGTTTTCAGCACCACCTAGGACAAAAATCCCCGCAGAATCATAGCCACGGTATTCGAGCTTTTCAAGCCCTTGAATCAAAATATCAGTTGCATTTGTGTTTCCAACAACACCAACAATTCCACACATAGTATATACGACACAGACCAGCTGTGCTTTCTCCTTAAAATTGGTATAGTCTAATTCCTCTTTTATAGAATCAGCAAAAACAGTATATACTTGTTTCTTTCACTTGTCAAGAGTAAAAATTGGTATAGTTCAAATTAAGCTCCTGTAAGCAAAAAACTCTGACCAATTAGGATAATCAGTCAGAGTCCTTTTTTAAAATCCATTATTATCGCTTAGCTCCTTGAACCAGTGCCCTGATTTTTTCAGACGACGTTCTTGCGTTCCCAAGTCTAATTCAACCAAACCATAGCGATTTTTATAGCTATTGAGCCATGACCAACAATCGATAAAGGTCCAAATCAAGTAGCCCTTACAATTGGCTCCATCTTCAATGGCACGGTGAAGTTCACGAAGATGACCTTTTACAAAGTCAATACGGTAATCATCTTGAATCATTCCATCTTGACGGAATTTTTCTTCCCCTTCAACACCCATGCCATTCTCAGTCAACATCCACTCGATATTGCCATAATTTTCCTTGATATTTTGGGCAATATCATAAATCCCTTGCTCATAAATCTCCCAGCCACGATGAGGATTGATTTTACGTCCAGGCATCACATAAGGCTCGTAAAAATGTTCTGGTAAGAGTGGACTCTCTGGATGCTTAGCAAATCGAGGCGCCATAACACGCAAAGGTTGATAGTAGTTGACACCAAGGAAGTCCACTGTATTGTCACGAATGAGCTTCAACTCCTCCTCTGTAGCATCAGGCAAGAGACCGTATTCATGTAAGATTTCTACCAACTCCTGTGGATAAGTCCCCAAAACAGACGGATCTAAGAAAGATTGGGCCTGAAAAAGATCCGCAATGCGAGCAGCCTTGACATCAGCAGGATGCTGGCTACGTGGATAAGCCGGTGTCAAGTTGAGGACAATCCCAATCTTGGAATCAGGCAAGAGTTCATGGCAGGCCTTGACCGCACGACTGCTGGCCAATTGTGTATGATAGGCTACTTTAACGGCTGCTTCCGCATCCACCTTATGTGGATAATGGGCATCATAAAAATAGCCAAATTCCACTGGAACGATTGGCTCGTTAAAGGTAATCCATTGATCCACTAAATCTCCATAAGTCTCAAAACAAAAACGAGTATAGTCTTCATAGGCTGAGACAGTCGCCTTATTTTCCCAACCATCACCATCTTCTTGAAGAGCAAAAGGCAAATCAAAATGATAAAGATTGACTAAAAGACGAATCCCTTTGGCCTTAATAGCCTCAAAAACCTTACGGTAAAAGTCTACACCTTGAGGATTGACTTCCCCACGCCCTTGTGGAAAAATCCGTGACCACTGAATAGAAGTCCGAAAGGCCGTGTGACCAGTTTCTAACAGTAGCTCAATATCCTTTTCCCAATTTTCATAAAAGGTCGATGTCTTATCTGGACCAATCCCATTATAGTAGCGATTTGGCTCCACTTGGTACCAATAATCCCAGAGATTATCTCCCTTACCGTCACCAGCTACACGTCCTTCTGTCTGTGGTCCAGAAGTAGAGGATCCCCAGACAAAATCCTTTGGAAATCTTAGCATACATTTACCTCTTTATCTACTCATTTTTCCCATTATACAGAAAAAACAAGGTAAAAACTAGTTACATTTTTTCCTTGTTTTTCTTCTGATTATAGTTTTTATTTCTTGCTGAGAATTTCAAGCGTTTCAAGCAAGTTATCTGCATGAACTTCGATGGTATCACCAGTCGCTTTAATCTTCACTTCTACGATGCCATCGGCCGCTTTCTTCCCAACAGTGATACGGATTGGCAACCCAATCAAGTCGCTATCGCTGAATTTGACTCCGACGCGTTCGTTACGGTCGTCTGTCAAGACTTCGTAACCAGCTCCCATCAAGCTTGCTTCAAGCTTTTCTGTCAAGGCTTGCGCTTCTTCATCCTTGACATTGACAGTAATCAAGTGCACATCAAATGGGGCCAATTCTTTAGGGAAGTTGATTCCCCAAGCGTAACGATATTCACCTTTTGGTGTCTTATTAACAAAGAGGCGAGCGTGTTGCTCCATCACTGCTGAAAGGAGACGGCTGACACCGATACCGTAACATCCCATGATAATTGGCACAGCACGGCCATTTTCATCCAAAACATCTGCTCCCATGCTTGCTGAATAGCGAGTACCGAGTTTGAAGATGTGACCAATTTCGATACCACGCGCAAAGTTAAGGACACCTTGTCCGTCTGGAGAAATTTCACCCTCACGAACTTCACGGATATCCACATATTCTGCAGTAAAATCACGACCTGGGTTCACACCAGTCAAGTGGTAGCCATCTTCGTTAGCACCGACAACTGCATTATGGACATCTTGCACCTTACGATCTGCAATAATTTTAACATTCTCTGGCAAACCAACTGGTCCAAGTGAACCAAAACCTGCTTGAACAAGATTTGCCACTTCTTCTTCACTTGCAACGTCAAAGAAATCTGCTCCCAAGTGGTTTTTCAACTTGACTTCGTTGAGTTGGTCATTTCCAACTAGAAGGGCCGCAACAAGCTCACCATCTGCCATGTAGAAGAGAGTTTTAATTGTTTGTTCTTCTGGAACATTGAGGAAGGCTGCAACTTCATCAATTGATTTAACATCTGGTGTTGCAACACGAGTCACTTCTTCTTCAGCGACAACACGGTTGCTTGGTTTGTACTCGTTTGTTGCCATTTCTAAGTTAGCCGCATAGCTAGATTCACTTGAGTAAGCAATGGTATCTTCACCAGAGACCATCCATTTAAGCAATTCTGCCTTGATTTCTTCTTGCACTTCTGCAGGAATTTCGTCAAATGAGGCAACTGACTTGTCCAAGACAACCCAGCGGTCAAGGTCTGTACGAGCAGGTGTAATGGCCATAAATTCTTGGCTGTCCTTACCACCCATGGCTCCACCGTCACCAATGATAGCCTTGAAATCTAAACCACTACGAGTGAAAATACGCTCATAAGCAGCCTTGTACTCATCATAAACACTGTCCAAACTATCATAGTTAGCGTGGAAACTGTAAGCATCTTTCATGATGAACTCACGTGTACGAAGAAGTCCATTACGTGGGCGTTTTTCATCACGATACTTAGGCTGGATTTGATAAAGATTAAGTGGCAATTGCTTGTAAGACTTAACAGAATCACGGACAATAGCTGTAAAGGTTTCTTCGTGAGTTGGACCTAGAATGAAGTCTGATTTTTCACGGTTTTTTAGTTTGTAAAGGTCCTCACCATAAGTTTCGTAACGACCTGATTCGCGCCACAATTCTGCACTGAGAAGGGCTGGAGCCAACATCTCAACGGCACCAATCTTGTCGAATTCTTGGCGCATGATATTTTTAGCTTTTTCAATCACACGGTTAGCAAGTGGTAGGTAAGAATAAACGCCTGCTGAAACTTGGCGAACATAACCAGCTCGCAACATAAGAGCGTGGCTGATAACTTGAGCATCGCTTGGCATTTCGCGAAGCGTTGGGATAGGCATTTTACTTTGTTTCATAATATTCCTCGATTATCTAAAAAAGAGTCGCATGATGTCATTCCAGGTCACAGCAATCATCAAGACAACCATGATGACCACTCCGGCCAAGGTGACATAGGTTTCAATTTCTTGTTTCAATGGTTTGCGGCGAATGGCTTCTAGGATATTGAGCACAATCTTACCACCATCCAGGGCTGGAATCGGAATAAGATTAAAAATCCCAATATTGATGGAAATTATTGCCAAGAAGTACAAGACATTCTCAATTCCATTTTTAGCAGCATCACTACTTGCCTTAAAGATGGCAACAGGTCCACCTAGTTTGTTCAAATCTGGTTGGAAAATCAAATTTTTCAGTTCTGACAGGATTCGGAGAGCCGAGTCGGCTGCAGTTGTAAAACCACCTACAAACATGGATAGAAAATCTGACTTAATTCCCGGTTGAACACCTAGAAGGTAACGGCCTTGACTTTCTTCCGGAGTAACAGTGACTTGTTTGTCACTACCCTTTTCAGAAATAGTCACATCCAAGGTCGGGGCCGTCTTATCTTTGGTTTCTGATTCCACAGCCTGAATCAAACTTTCCCAGTTGCTAACCTCATGTGAGCCGATCTTGGTAATCTGAGCTGTTTCTGGCACTCCCACCTTAGCCAAGGCCCCTTGGGGCATAATATGGAACTGGTTGGTATCGACATCTCTGACACCACCCTGCATAAAGATTAAAATCCAGAAAACAACGACACCTAAGATAAAGTTATTCATAGGGCCTGCAAAGTTGGTAATCAGTTTGCCCCAGATAGTCGCATTTTGATATTGAACATCTAAAGGTGCAATCCGAACCTCAGTTCCATCTGCTTCCACAACCGTTGCATCGTGATCCACTGCAAATGTTTTTTCTTCTTCCAGAACCAATCCTTTGATAAAGAGCTTGTCTTCAAAGTCAAACTGGGTCACCTGCATAGGAAGAGCTGTTTGATCCAATTTTTTACCTGAGAGATTGATGCGTTTAACCTTACCATCATCAGTAAGGGTCAAACTGACAGGAGTTCCTGTCTTAATTTCAGTTGTATCATCACCCCAACCGGCCATGCGAACATAGCCACCCAGAGGCAAGATTCGAATGGTATAGGCCGTTCCATCCTTGCCAGTGTGAGCAAAGATCTTGGGTCCCATACCAATGGCAAATTCACGCACTAGAATCCCTGATTTCTTGGCAAAGTAGAAGTGTCCAAACTCGTGCACCACCACAATAATCCCGAAAACCAGAATAAAGGTTAAAATTCCGAGCATAGTATTTCCTCCGTCTTTTGATTAAAAGAGTCCAAATAAGTGCATGATTGGAAATACAAGCAACATACTATCGAAACGATCCAAAACACCACCATGTCCAGGGATAAATTTCCCAGAATCCTTGACACCAAAGTGACGCTTGATCGAACTTTCTAGTAAATCACCAAATTGTCCAGCAATGCTAAAGAAAATAGCAAAGACTGACATCTTGTAAATTCCATACGGAAGAGCAACTGTACTGTCAACTATCATAAAGATGATGGTTACTAAAATCGCACCTAAAATACCACCCAAGGCACCCTCAAAGGTTTTATTTGGAGAAACTGTCGGAGCTAATTTTCGTTTACCATAGTTCATCCCAACAAGATAGGCACCACTGTCTGTTGCCCAAACAATACACAAGGCCAATAGAGCCTTATCTAAACCTGCAACGCGAGCATCTAGTAAAGCATTAAATCCAAAGCCTACATAGAAACTCATAGCAAGAGGGAAAACAGCGTCCTCAATCGTATAAGACTTACTAAAAACGGTCGTTCCTAACATGATTGAAATCAAAACACTATAGGCAACCACATTCCCATCAACTGGTAAAAAAGTCAGATAATTCTCCAAGGGAATGGTCAAAGCAAAGGTTGCAAAGAGGGTTAAGAGGCCCTCCATAGTCATAGTCTCTAGACCTCTCATCTTCAAAAGTTCATGCATGGCTAGCATGGCTATGATTCCAATTGCTATCTGAAGCAAGAGGCCACCAATCATTAAAATTGGTAGGAAAATAGCCAGGGCAATCCCTGCAAACAAGGTTCTTTTCTGTAAATCCTGTGTCATATTTCCTCCTAAACTCCTCCAAATCGGCGATGACGACGATTGTAGGCAAGAATGGCTTCCTGCAAGGCCGCCTCGTCAAAATCAGGCCACAAGGTATCTGTAAAATAGAGCTCACTATAGGCTCCCTGCCATGGAAGGAAATTGCTCAAACGCAATTCTCCACTAGTCCGAATAATCAAGTCTGGGTCTCGTAACTCCTTAGGTAAATGCTGGGTGAAGAGATAGTTGCCAATCAATTCCTCTGTGATGTCACCTGGGTTGATTTTAGCATCTAAAATATCCTGGGAAATCAACTTAAGAGCCTGTGTGATTTCAGCACGTCCACCATAGTTGAGGGCAAAATTCAGAATTAATCCTGTGTTGTTCTTAGTCAATTCCTCAGCCTTGGTCAGAGCTTCAAAGGTTTGCTTAGGCAGGCGGTCCGTTTCCCCAATCATTTGAATCTTAACATTATTCGCATGCAATTCCGGGACATAATTATCATAAAACTCTACTGGCAAGTTCATGATAAACTTGACTTCCTGATCTGGACGGGTCCAGTTTTCCGTAGAAAAAGCATAGACCGTAATAACCTTAACGCCTAGTTTGTTAGCTGCTTTGGTCACAGTTTGCAATGCTTCCATGCCCGCCTTATGTCCGAAGACTCGCGGTTGCATACGTTTTTTAGCCCAACGGCCATTGCCATCCATGATGATGCCGATATGAGCAGGAACCTGTGTCGGAACCTCTACTTCCACAGCCTTATCTTTCTTAAAAAATCCAAACATGATCTTATTCCTATTCAAAAATCTATCGTTTCATTATACCATATTTCCCTATTTTCTTCTATCACTAAGCTATTTATACTCTTCGAAAATCTCTTCAAACCACGTCAGCTCTATCTGCAACCTCAAAACAGTGTTTTGAGCAACCTGCGGCTAGCTTCCTAGTTTGCACTTTGATTTTCATTGAGTATTATTCTCAGGCACAAAGCCCATTTCCAAAAAAATAAGCCGCCTGATTGGGCGACTCTATTTTTTTATAGGGAGATTATTATGAAAAAGTTTTAGGAGTTTAAGTTAAGGTCTTCTTAACTTATGGACTTAGTATACACTTCCTAGCTTAAAGTTTCCTTAAGTATTTTTAAAAATCAAATTTTTCCATTTCTCCTGCCAATTTTTCTTGGATAAACGTGTTTGATAGAGTTCCATTCGGTCTTCATTCTCTAAAAAATGAGGAGTTGGACGAACTTGAAAATTCAAAATATCCTCCAAACCATAAGGTGCATAGAGTTCAAAATCGGATTCTTCATTCAAGCGCAGTCCAACTGCCGTACACCGTTCTGGATACTTACTCATAGCATCACGGGAACTGGTATAAGGACCAGTATGCGGGCTATGCTGGTGCATATAGACTTGATTTTTCAATTCCCACTGGTACTGAGGAAAATCCTCTCTCAACTTTTTCTCTAGATACAAGGTTTCTCCATAAGAAATATCCGAATCAAAGAAAATCACATCTACATCTGTTTCACAATCAAAAGGTGATTTATCTGACAAGAGATTCCAGATGAAATTTCTGACAGAACCTGCTGCCAACCACGAGTCTTTCAGACCAAGGTCTCGGATGATAGTCAAAATAGCCATCATATCCGGATTTTCTCTAAAAGCCTCCAGAATTTCTTGCTCATTTTTCATTGTATTCATAACCTAAGTGCTCATATGCCTTAGCAGTCGCCACCCGTCCAGACCGTGTCCGCATGATAAAACCTTTTTGGATTAAGTAAGGTTCATACATGTCTTCAACTGTCTCACGCTCTTCGGCGATATTCACAGAAAGAGTTCCTAGACCAACAGGACCACCACCGTACATCTCAATCATGGTGCGAAGGATTTTCTGGTCCACATAGTCCAGACCTTCATGGTCAACATCCAGCATGGTCAAAGCCTTATCCGTAATAAGATCATCGATCACCCCATTCCCCATAATCTGGGCAAAATCGCGCACGCGCTTGAGGAGACGATTGGCAATACGAGGGGTCCCACGACTACGTAGGGCCAACTCAGATGCTGCCTCATGAGTGATTTCCATCTCAAAAATATCTGCCGTCCGCTCAACAATTTCCGTCAAGTCAGCATGGGCATAATACTCCATATGACCTGTAATCCCAAAACGTGCCCGTAGCGGATTTGACAGCATACCAGCCCGAGTCGTCGCACCAATCAAGGTAAAAGGTGGCAACTCCAAATGAACACTGCGACTGCCTTCACCAGCCCCAATCATGATATCAATGTAGAAGTCCTCCATGGCACTATAAAGAACCTCTTCCACAGACATGGGCAAGCGATGAATCTCATCAATAAAAAGGACATCCCCAGGCTCTAAGTCATTCAAAATCGCTACCAAATCCCCAGCTTTTTCAATGACTGGACCCGAAGTCTGCTTAAGATTGACACCTAGTTCGTTGGCAATAACAAAAGCCATGGTCGTTTTCCCCAAGCCTGGAGGTCCAAATAAGAGCACATGATCTAGCGCTTCATCCCGCATTTTGGTAGCTTCTATAAAGATTTGAAGCTGGTCCTTAACCTTATCCTGTCCAATATATTCACGTAAATACTGAGGACGGAGCGTACGTTCTACTAACTCCTCATCCCCCATTATCTCATTATCTAAAATTCTACTCATGGCTCTATTATATCAAAAATCCAAGCCACAAACAAAAAAGCCACCCGATTGGGTGACTCCTGAATTTAGCACTTATGTTGGTTGTATAATATTATACGGCACTTCTACACCGCCTACGAAAGGAGGTGAGATAGCCCATGATGGAATTAGTACTCAAAACTATCATCGGACCAATTGTGGTCGGTGTCGTTCTTCGATTAGTCGATAAATGGCTAAACAAGGACAAATAGTGTCAAAAAAGACCCTAAGCTTAATGTGGAAGTTAGCTTGGGGTCTTTTCTAGCCTATGATATAGAACTAGTACTCAATTCCTTTTTATTATCCCATAGTTCACAAATTTTGTCAAAGGTTTATATTCTCGACTTTTCAAGCTTTAACCCTCTGTACAACAATATGATGACTCACTCCTTGACAACCAAGAGCATTATTACAGTAGTTCTAGTCCTTCAATTAACAGTCACTTACATTCAAAGTGAGGTTGAAGTAGATGAAGCTACAACAGACCTATTTCTTAATCATATTCGCTAAAAAGTCCCCGCCAATTCCCCGACCAAAATCCGAAAAATATCGGAAAATGATTTTTAGAATAGTCCCCAAAAGCCTGAAATAGAGCAAAAAAACTCCACCTGATTGGGTGGAGTTAAGGGAGATTATTATGAAAAAGAAAAGTTTAGGATTTTATTAAATAAAGTTAGGAGGTCTTTATTTAATGACTATATAATACTAGACCAGCCTTAAACTTTACTTAAGAAAAACAAGTTTTGTTATTTTTCTCTGTTTACCCAAATCATTCCTGTACAATCATAGGTGGATAAAGTTTCAAAGCCCATAGAACGATAAAATCCAACGTTTTTTTCTGTCTGTTCTGTCGCCAGCTGGACTTGATAAGCCTCTTTAAAATCCTCTAAAGCCTCTTTCATCAAGGAGCTACCAATTCCTTGGCGCTGATAGCTAGGCAAAACAATCAAATCCTGTACAAAAACTGACGAAAAACCATCTCCGACCAACCGAATCAAGCCCACCACGGCATCACCATCAAGTGCCAGATAAATTACTAATGAGTGAGACAAGGCCTGCTCCAACATCTGAGGTTGATTTGTATAATTTGTCCAACCGACAGCCTGATAGAGATGCAAAACATCCTCGAGCTTGACAACTTCTTGTTTTCTAATGATTATCATGTCACCACCTCTTAGAGTTCTCTCAAGCTCTTATACTGCCGCCCATTTTTATCAAAATTTTCAGGATCCAACCATGCTTCCAATCGAGCTTTGACTTGAAGCCAGTCCTTATCAATCATAGACAACCAATCCGTATCCCTCGTACGCCCCTTATAAATAACTGCCTGACGGAAGGTTCCTTCATAGATAAAGCCTAAACGCTCCGCAGCTCGTCTCGATGGTAGGTTAAGAGCATCGCATTTCCACTCATAGCGACGATAGTTCAGCTCTTCAAAGACATAGCGAGCCAGTAGATACTGGGCTTCGGTTCCAATCCGAGTCCCCTTGAGCTCTGGAGAAAAAGTGACAGCTCCCACTTCTATTACTCGGTTATTCTGGTCAATACGCATGAGAGAAAAAGTTCCCAAAGCCTTACCAGTTGCCTTGTCTATGATTGCATAGTAAAAACGGTCCTTACGAGCCAACATCTGATTTAAAAGAGTAACCAGTTCCTCTCTGTCTGCCACTGGTTCCTGAAAGAGGTAGGTCCACATTTCCCGAGGCGTATCCGAGCCATAAACAGCTAATAAATCCTCCGCATGCTTTTCTACCGAGAGAGCCTCTATTCGAGCATAACGCCCTTCTAAGAAATCAATAGCAGGCAATTCACCTGGTGTATAACCTGCCATTGACTCCCCAATCATCTGACCATATTCGTTTACTGGCATTTTTCTTCTCCTTGTTTTACGCTGAAAATACTATATCACAAATTGTTCTCTTTGGAAACTGGCACTGTCTTCAAGCTTAATCCTCAACACTATATTAGTGACCCGTTTTCTGTCTTTTATCCTCCAAGGCTTGATTAATTCGTTGGGTGAGTTTGTGAGTTTGCCAGATTTGATACAACCATATCAATCCATAAATTAACAAGAAAAAGAACCAAAGCAAGGGACTCCACAAGGCTGAACCCCAACCAAAAAATAGAGAGGTCAATACTAAAATAGTAGCTGTCACTAATAAATGAACTCCTACACGTAAACTAAAAGCAAGAAACTCTAGCTTTTCAAGTATTAAAGTCAATACCCCCATAATTCCACCCATTAAAAACAGAGCTAGAATATTTTTTATCATTGGTTCAGGATAGGTAATACCTGGATAAAACTGAGTCAACACCATCATACTCAAATAAAAGAAGGAAGCCGTACGCATTCCCGATACAAAATAATCAATTAATCGTTTCATGATTTTCTCCTATAAACCTAGATAATTCATTAAGGACTTAACGTATTTCCGACTCACACTAGATTTGATGCCCCGAGTCATTTTAGCCATCATATTCCCTGAAAAACCATCTGATAACGATTCTAAGTGGTCAATGTTTATAATTGAATGGCGTGATATCTGTATAAAGTTACGCCGATTAATCCGATTCTGAAAGTTTGTCAATGTTTCCTTAGTTTTATAAATCCCGTCTACCGTATAAATGGTTAATAAATTCTTGTCAATATCAGCTAGAATAAGATCCTCAATCTTCACCATGACCAGATAATCATCTGTTCGAATAGGAATGACCACCTGATTGGTTTTTGAAAATTGTTCTAAATACTCCATGACTTCTCTTGCTTGGTCAGTTAATTGAGCTGCCTGAATTACAATATGTGGGTCCTTTTCTGAAAACTCTGCCTTCATTTCAAAACGAATCTTCATTTTCTCTCCAATATACTTTTATTTTCTCCTGCTAAACACTTTAACAAATAAAAGCCAAAGAAGAATAGCGACGAGACTGATAATAACCACTATAAAGTATGTCTCTTCCTTTGTCAATAGTTCTTGCCAGTTGATTTGGATTCCCATTTTTTCTTGAAATTCCTTTAACAATCTGCTATTTCCTGTAAATGCGGTCTCTAATGGTTCTTTCATTAAAATTTGTCGATAAAGAGAAGCAATATAAGCTGCAGGGGTACACTTCATGATAATCTGTGCAAAATCAGGTAAAACTCCAATAGGGACATAAGTTCCTACTAAAAATCCAGAAGCAGTTCCCACTATAGTTGCCAGTTTGCCAAGACTATCTACAGATTGAAAACGATAAATCAAGAGAATATTTATCAAACTTGAAAGCAGACTACTTAACAACATAATCAAAGTAATTTCCGGTAAATGACTGATAACTGGACTTTCTTTAAAATAAAGCCCCATAACAGCAAACATAAACACCTGCATAACAAAAGAAATGGCAATACTACTGATTAGATAGGACATCTGTAAACCCCAGATACCTAAATCTGTCAAGAAGAGATCTTGATCCACTTGATTTTCACGATCCTGTACCATTTGTGTAAGAGCCGTAAAACTGGTTGTAATCCCAGTCACAGCCAAGGTTCCACCCATCAGCCAGTTATTTAAAAGGTTCGTATTATCAGGGAGTTGGGACCAAGCATCCGTCAAGTTCTTCTGCAAAAAAATGATATAAAGGAGGAAGGAAATCAATGCCCCCAATAATGAGAAAAATACTCCTGAACGATTACGAAAATATAAGATAAAATTCCGTTTCAATAAAGCTAACATTACCGAACCTCTCTTCCTGTAAGTGCAATAAAGGCATCATCCATAGTACCTGGACGAAACTCAAAAGAATCAATTTCTTCTCGTACTTTTGCCAAATATTCAATAGCTTCCAGTGATGTCCTTGGATAAAAAAGATATTCCAACTCATTTTCTTCCTTTACTGTCATTCCAGTCTGTAGCAACTTTTCTAAATCCTTCATTTCTTTAAAACGAATTTTTAGAATATTAGATGCATACTGACTTTTAATAGCCGTCGCAGAACCTTGCGCAATCACTTTCCCATGATCAACGATATAAATCTGATCCGCTTCATCCGCTTCATCCAGATAATGAGTCGTTAAGATAATAGTCATCCCTTCATCCTTTTGTAGTCGAGACAATAAATCCCAAATGGCTTTGCGAGTCTGAATATCTAGACCTGTCGTTGGTTCATCTAAGAAAAGAATGTCTGGCTGTGAAAGAAGAGCACGCGCAATATCAACCCGACGTTTTTGCCCACCTGACAAAGTCCCATATAGTTGCTTCTGGAAAGCAGTCAAACCCAGTTGATGGATCAAATCATCCATACGACTTGCTGCAATCTCCTTATACTGTTGAGCACGAATCGTAAGATTTTCTCTAACCGTCAACATCTCATCCAGTACACTAGCTTGAAAAACAACTCCTATTTTCGTATTTGGCGCATATCGAATCTGACCTTTTGTCGGCTTTTTCAAACCGATTAACATGGAAATGGTGGTTGATTTCCCTGCACCATTGGGACCCAAAATAGCATTAAAACTCCCTTTTTCAAACTCTAACTGAATATCGTCAACAGCCATATGATCGCCGTACCATTTAGTCAAATGTTTAGCTTGTAAAATCATATTTATTTCCTCCTCTTTACCTAACCAGTTTAACAAAAAGTATGAAAGAAAAATCGACTTTTGAGATAAGTGGTTAAAATGAGAGGTTAAGTGGTGAGATGATGGAAACAGAATTATATTTTTCATTCAAAAAATCCTCCAGATTCTACTCTGAAGGATTCCTATCTTATTTCACAACAATATTAACCAATTTATTCGGTACCGCAATCACTTTCACGATTTCCTTACCGTCAATTTCTGCTTTGACTTTTTCATCAGCGAGAGCAATTTCTTGCAATTCTTCACGTGATAGGTCTTTGGCTACCATCAATTTAGCACGGACTTTTCCTTTGATTTGGACGACGATTTCGATTTCGTCTTCAACCAATTTGCTTTCGTCCCATGTTGGCCAAGCTACGTAAGAGATTGACTCACCCGTCGCTGCAACTGTTTGCCAGAGTTCTTCTGCCA
>ERZ1699233.1-NODE-1-length-138569-cov-9.675669_pt1 | contig 138569 bp, 172 predicted proteins | sample MGYA00581539_ERZ1699233 | MGnify/ENA primary metagenome ERZ1699233 (study PRJEB42319, sample SAMD00040316) | human oral metagenome | material: saliva | host: Homo sapiens | study: EMG produced TPA metagenomics assembly of PRJDB4115 data set (Metgenomic analysis of... | reverse complement strand
CATGATGATCCTATAGTGTCCTTAATGAATCATTGTTCCTAATATCCATGTAGGCCCAAATTCCCCGCCTATGGCGGGAATTTGGGCGTTCGATGGCGGTCCGCATAGCGGCCGCCATTCGAACCTTCATCTATTGTTATCCTATAGGTGTCCCCTTAATCGTCCTATAGGGTCCCTTATGGACCTATTGGTGTCCTTTAGGGTTCCTTTAATCGTATCTTATAAAGAAATTCCGTCCAATAGGTGTCATGGGTCCTATAGGTGTCCTTAAGGATTCATGGGGTCCTTAATCGTCCTATAGGTGTCCTTATGGATTCCTTTAGGGTTCCTTTAATCGTATCTTATAAAGAAATTCCGTCCAATAGGTGTCATGGGTCCTATAGGTGTCCTTGATATCCATGATGATCCTATAGTGTCCTTAATGAATCATTGTTCCTAATATCCATGTAGGCCCAAATTCCCCGCCTATGGCGGGAATTTGGGCGTTCGATGGCGGTCCGCATAGCGGCCGCCATTCGAACCTTCATCTATTGTTATCCTATAGGTGTCCCCTTAATCGTCCTATAGGGTCCCTTATGGACCTATTGGTGTCCTTTAGGGTTCCTTTAATCGTATCTTATAAAGAAATTCCGTCCAATAGGTGTCATGGGTCCTATAGGTGTCCTTAAGGATTCATGGGGTCCTTAATCGTCCTATAGGGTCCCTTATGGACCTATTGGTGTCCTTTAGGGTTCCCTTAATGGTTATCTTATAAAGAAATTCCGTTCTATCGAAAGACCCCATAAAACAGGGGGTTTCCTAAACGGCTACATAGTTCTATGGACCGATCTATCAACCACCTATCGACCAGTTGACAAGGGAAGGCTGATAGGGTATACTCGGCTCAATACGGTCATAGCAGGTCCATATCATTAACGCTTAACAGGATACCTTACAATGAGCATGCCTTCTTACATTGGCAAAGTGCGCCTCCAGCACACCGCGCTTACTCTTCATCAGGAACCATCACACACTGTGAACGAGGGTTTCGTTGATGCGATTCTAGCTGCCGCCAAGATTCGCTATCTCAATCTCCATAAGGAAGAAATGAAGGCTGTTGAGCGCGAATACATCCGCATGGTGGCGGCTAACCTGTTCGAAGCGTATAGGAAAGGTCGTCCTCTGGAGCTTGGCGTCTTCACCATCATGAGGCAGTATGATCCTTCTCCAGAGGATTATGCGAAGATGACGCGCTCACAGCAGCGCAATATTCCACTGAAGAGGAATTTTAGATCACGGGTCATTGAAGCCTTCATTGAAACGGGCTACTGCGAGAAGATTCGTAGCGGGTTCTCATTTGCGGTTGCAGCTGGGCGCACTAACCTATCCGTGTTCCAGCCTACGGAAAAGATTCTAGAGGCCATCAGTCCGAAGAAGGCGGCTGTGAAGGAGCACGAATGTATTATTAACCGCGATATCAACGGTAATCGCACAAAGTCGCCAAAGAGTGCAAAAACCGAAGGCAAGTTCCTCAAGAAATATAACCGCCATTGGAAGGCGCGGGTTAACATGGATTTCAACCCGCTCACCCGCATCTATATCAATGAAGTGCTGGGTGGGCGTCTATACAGTGATTACCAGCTGATCAGCGGCGAGAAACGCCCAGAACTAATCAAGATCGACGGGGAGAAGGTCGTAGAGATTGATTTCAAGGCATCACAGCTGAACATCGCTTCCTTGATTCTAACTGGCAAAGCCTTATCGGACGATCCCTACAATGTAGGTGTCATTGACCGCGATGATATGAAGAAGCTAATGATGTACTATGTTAATAGCTTCAATCCAAAATCTTGCTCGGTTAATCCTAGTGGACCGCTAGGTCTTACGGGTGTCGAATATGATGCGGCAGTGGCTGTATTTGAGGCACGATACCCTGAACTGGCCATTTTGAAAAAGTCAGGCTTCGGTCTGGCTGCCCAGAAGATCGAGGGTGACATTTTCATGGAGCTAGCCCGCATCGCCATGGAGCGGGATACTGTAGTCCTAACCGTTCATGATTCGATCATCGTTAAAGAATCCGAGGCCGCGTTCTGGCAGGAGAAGATGGAACAGGTCCGTGTGGACATCTGCAAGGACGTCATCGCAAGCGGCGTTTTCTCCGATGCAAAAGAATGGCTGAAGCTCAAGCGCGACATGAAGAAGATGATTCGGGAAGCAGAAGCCGAAGAACGCCAGACCGAAGAATTCAAGTCTGCCGCTCATGAGTTCCTCGCCCAGTGTCTGGTGAAGATCAAGGAACGGCTACAGACCGATGTTCCATACCTGAAGGGTCAGGGATACACCACTGATGAGGCTGTTAGTCTGATCCTCCCGCAGAATATGGAAGAAGGTCGTGATAACGGCCTAACCCCAGAAGAAATGGCTGAAATTGACCATAAATTAATTGAAGAGGGCAAGCTGCCAAAATACTTCATCTAAGGTTAAGGACATGCTACAAGAGTTTGTCGCATCAATCGGAAAGCGTGGGTTTGCAAAGCCCTCGCTTTTCAGGGCGGAGATTACGAGGATTCCACGGGCGCTAGAATCCATCAATGGGATGTCGGAGGCCATGCGCGACCTACCCTTGTTCATTGAAACTGGGGAAATTCCTGGGACGCAGGTGCTTACGCAAGAGCTTCGCCACTACGATCTCACCCAGAAGTTCGCCTACATGAAAGCTCATGATGATCTAAACCTACAGGTTCGGATGGATCGGGATTTCATTTTCAAACGATTCTTTGATGAGTGGGTGAATGCGATCTATAACCCTGCTACAGGCGACAGCTACTATAAATCGCAGTATGCTGGTACCGTTCAAATCTTCCAAATGAACGAGCGCGGTGCGAGTTCATACGGCATTGAACTGGAGGACGCATTCCCGACACAAATCGGACAGGTGTCCTTAGGATGGGATCAGGCGGGGAACTATATCCGCCTACCTGTTACGCTTACGTTCAGGCGGATGAAGCAGATTCCAAACAAGATCATTTTCAGACCGCAGGGTCAGCAGCTAGGCAACGGGCCGTCACAGGGCAACACTTTCCCGTCTCAACCTCCAGCGTTCGGACGATCAAACATTGAGATTCCCCAGCAGCTAAGGGACACGGCCAACCTATCAACAATGAGACAGCTCAGGGTAGGTGGCCAATCGCGGCTAGGGAATCTAACGGGTAATTTCAATGGGGTCTTCTAAACCATGGCACTACCAGTAATTCAAGCACCAAAATTCACGATGACGCTCCCGACAGGTGAACAGGTACAGTATCGCCCGTTCACCCATAAGGAACAGAAGAACCTGCTCATTACTGCTGAAGGCGGTGTGGAACAGGACGTGCTACAGGGCATCATCAATCTGGTGGACGATTGCACGTTCAATAAGGTGGACTGGGCTTCGCTACCAGCAGTTGATCTTGAATACGCCTTTATCCATATCCGCGCCAAATCAATCGGCGAGGTAGTGGAAATGCGCTGGCAGTGTCATGCCAAGAAAGACGGGAAGAAGTGCAGTCACATGAATCTGGTGGAAGCTGATATTCGTACAGCCAAAGCTGAACCGATGCCCGAGACTACCATCAAGGTAACGGACGATATCGCAATTGTGCTGGATCAGGTCACCCCCACTGATGTTATCCGCATGGCAGGCGGGGCTACCACTGAAGATATCCTATACGAGAAGGTCAAGATGGTGGTCCACGGGGATGAGGTTACCACCGAATTCACGAAAGAAGAATTCACCCCGTTCGTCGAATCATTCCCCGCCGAAGCATCCAGAGCCGTGGATGAATTTTTCAAAAATCAGGCCACCATGGTGTTGGATGTTCCTGTCACGTGTTCGAAGTGCGGGTCACAGTCAGAGCTTACGATTAAAGGCGCATTGAATTTTTTCGGATAATTCTCGGTCATGAACCATTGGGGTCAATGTATAAGCTCAATTTCCAATTGATGCAAATACACGGCTATTCATTAGCGGAGATAGAGTCGATGATTCCATTTGAACGAGAAGTCTATCTCTCACTGCTGGCAAAGCACATCAAAGACGAACAGGACAGGTTAAATGCTAAACGACAGCGGTAATCGGAACCCCCTACAGAACGCGATCTATTCGCTAATGAATCTTCCGTCCAGTGTGGCGAAGGCTGCGCTACACAACATCACCCGTCCGTTTGGTATGATGGGTGACGTATTCTCGCGCCAGAACGTTGTCAATGCCATGATGCCGAAACCCCTAGCCTCTGGGGTCAATAGCGTGCTGGATATGGTAGCAGCGGCTAGGGAAAGGAAGAAGGGGGAGAAGAATGAAGCTCAGACTTCACCCAAAGAGGAGAAGAAGCCACGTCAGGTCCAAGAGGAAGAGGAGGACTTTGACCCATCACAAGGTGGGTGGGTTGAAGATGACGAATACGACGATGACGACGGACCTAGTGCCGCCGCGATGGATATTGACGGCTCCCTAGATGAAATTGAAGAAGACGAAGGTGAATCGGAAGAAATTCTTTCCGAGATTCTGGATGAGATTCAGAACGGCTTCGGGCAATCAAACGAGAACCTAGCTCTCCTACTGGAACGGTTCGGCGTCAACAATAACAACGAAGAGCCCGTCATGATGCGCTGGGATGAGGAGGGTATGCCCGATCCCGTTGCCAAGATCGATCCAGCACAGTTGGAAGAGCTGACTGACGACGATGACGAATTCCTAGCAGAATTGGTTGAGCTGAACGGTGTCATTATCCAGAAGCTGGACCAAATTGATAAGAACACGCGCCGTGATACGTTAGCGGAACGCGAGGCAGAACTTGAATCAAAGAGTGCTAGTGCAGTAGTTTCAAACACTGCCGACGCGCTTGCGAAGGCGCAGAAGGACAAAGATAATTCGCTAATCGGTGCCATCGCCGATACGCTAGGAAGTGCAGCCCTAGGTGCTGCTGGAATTGGTGCTGCGGGTCTGGGTGCAAAAGGTGCTGCGGGGAAGCTTGGGAAAATCCTAGGAAAGACACGGGCTCCTACTACGGGGCTTGCGAGTGCGGTCTCTGCTGAAGCACAAGCCGCGCCAGCGATTGCGAAGAGTGTGGAGGCAGCAGTCAAGCCCACGTCAAAGATTGCAGCAGTTGGGAAAGGTGCTGGCCGTGTCCTAGGAGCCCCCCTAGCCGTCGGCCTTAGTGCATATGAAGCCTATCAGGTCTCACAGGACGAGGCTCTATCGTCAGAACAGAAGACTACGGAGTATAGTAAGATCGGCGGGAAGACCGTAGGTGCTCTAGCAGGTGCAAAAGCAGGCGCAGTGTTAGGAGCAATTGGTGGCCCAGTAGGTTCCGTAATCGGCGGTCTGCTGGGTGGTATTGGTGGATTCTTCCTAGGCGAGAAAGGCGGCGAGATTGTAGGTGACCTAATTAACAAGGTGCTCCCGTCCAGTGACCCGAGACCTAAACTGGACGATTCGGCTAAGGCCGCAGAGATTGCTGCTAACATCGTCAAGCCCGATATCCAAGGGGTAGCCGCAGGGAACACCCGCGTTACGAATCTAGAGCAGCTCACGCAACGGATTGAACAGACGGCAGCGGATAAACAGGACGCCATGATGCAACCCATCATTGCTCCAGTAACCATACATAACAATAACACGACTAACAACGGTAGCAGTCAGCAGCAATCCAGAATGCCTGTTCCATCGGTGCGCAATCAGGACGGTACGATTCAACGGCTGCTTGACGCGAACTATCGACCATTGATCAAATAACACCATGCCACTATATCAATACGCTTGCAAAGAATGCGGTACGGAGATTGACAAGATGTTCAAGATCGCCGACCGCAAGGATCAAATCACTGAATATTGCCAGTATTGCCAGCAGGACACCCCACATGAATACCATATCAGCGCGGTGGCCATGTCCTATAATGGCGTTAACCATGGGCACAAGATTCCGTCGGACCTGAAGAATCGATTTGACCAGCTACGCAAGCATTATCCTAAAATGCGGAGTCAATATTAATCATGCTAGAGAAATGGAATAAATTCATCTCGCTAACAAAAGATAGCGACCTTCGCCGCCTAGTAATCCTCGGCATTTTCCTACTAATCATCAGCCATATTGACCGCATCTTCACCTTTGACGGCAATATGGCTTTCCTAACGGCGGTACTGAATAGCACCAGTGTCGTTATCGTAGTGGCTGCTGTAAGTCACGTTGTCCGTCGGGTTCTCTTCCCCAAAATTCATATGATGGAATTTGCCAACAAGGCAAAGGAGAACCCCATCGCAGCAGCTATCGTATACCTTGGGGTGTGCATCGTCCTTGCAACTTTCGTAGTGGTCAACGTCAACCTGCTGCGTTGAGCCGCTAAAGCTATTCGCCAGACCACAAACAATAAAGCCCCTTGATCATTGATTGATGATCTTGGGGCTTTTCTTTTTTGGAAAACAAAATGGAACGTCTACTAACAAAACTGGCGGCCGTCGTGCTGCTAGTGCTATTCACATGTCCGCTATGGTCACAGGAAGTTCCTAAAGCCCCTGCAGGGATTCCTCAGAACTTCATGTTCCACAAGGACACGCTGGTAGAGGTCATGAAACGGAAGTGGCCAGATATCCCATACCCGAGTGCTATTGCTGGGCAGATCGAGCAGGAGACCTGTATCACGCTCACGCACAAGAAGTGCTGGAGCCGTTTTGCTGAATTAAAAACCAGTAGGGAGCGTGGTGTAGGTCTTGGCCAACATACCATGACCGCTAGGTTCGATGCCTTGGCCGAGGCACGCGGGCTTGATAGCGATCTCAAGGAATTGAACTGGGATTCACCGTATAGTGCTGAAATGCAAATGGTTGCTCTACTGGCAATGATGAAACGCAACTATGGGATTTTCAAAAGCACGAGTGAGCTAGACCGCTATGCTTTCGCCCTTGCGGCCTACAATGGTGGTATAGGTGGTATACAGGCCGACCAGCGTATCTGCCGTAACACCAAGGGTTGCGATGATAAACTGTGGTTCGGGAACGTTGAGAATACATCACTGAAGGCTAAGGTTAAGGTTTCGGGTTACGGCAAGTCGTTCTTTGAAATAAACCGCGAATACCCCGTAAATATCCTCATGAAGCGACGGCAAAAGTATAAGCCGTTCATTGACCCCTTCTTTGAAGGTGCAAAATGATCCTAAACCTATTCAGACTAGCCCTGCCATTCCTTACCCGCTATCGATGGTATCTGGCAGCATTCGCCCTCCTGTCCTCATCCGCAACAGCCGCCTATTTCACGGCTCAATATAAGGACGGCCAGCAAGCCCTACGCGAACAACGACAGCAGGAATACTATATCAAGGAACTGGAAAAGCAGCACGCCCAGCATGTTGCCGAGATTGAAGCAGTTAATAAGAAAGCCATTGAGGCGCAGACCGAACTTTCCAGACTTAATACGGATTTGGAGAAGAAATACCGTGATGCCACTAAGCAAGCTAGTAATAATGCTGCTCGCCTTGAGCGCGCTATCTCTGACGGTCTCAGGTTGCGCGACAAGTGGAAAGCTGCAGAAGCTGCCAGAACAGCCGAAAGTAACAAAGCCAAAGGTGGAGCTACCAGCACCCCCAACAGCAGTAACGGAAGCCCTGCCACCGACTGGGCATTTTCGGAGACAGCTACTCGAAGACTTTTCAAACTAGCCGATGAGGCAGACCAGCAGCTGGAGCGGCTCCGTATCAGCAATGAGTATGCGCTAAAGCTCCACGCCATTTGTCAAAAGTTGCAGAATGAATGAAAGCGGTATAAAATAGGGGTGTTGGGATTAATTCCTAACACCCCTTAATTGTTTTGGAGACACTCAATGCGCCAAAAACAAAGCCGCAAGACCGAAAGCCAGAAGCGCGAAGCCTTCCAACTGACGAAGCTTCAATCACGCACGGCTGTCCAGAAAGCAATGATGGACGCTTACTTGGATGACCTGAACGTCATCGCATCAGGTAGCGCGGGGACTGGTAAAAGCTACGTCGCTTGCTATCTCGCGTTGAAAGACCTGTTTGAAAAGGAGAAGGATCGGATCATCATTGTGCGCTCCACGGTGCCGACACGGGATCAGGGTTTCCTGCCTGGGACGGTAGAGGAAAAGCAGGCGGTGTATCAACTCCCCTACGTAGGAATCGTGAATGAACTATGCCAGAACGGCGCGGCATGGGAGATTCTGAAGAAGAAGGACATGATCCAATTCATCACGACCAGCTATGTTCGCGGTATCACCCTAGACAATGCTTGCATTATCGTCGATGAATTCCAGAACATGAATCAGGAGGAGCTATACAGTGTACTAACCCGCGTGGGTGAAAATACTCAAGTCATCCTGTGCGGCGATACGCGACAGACAGACCTGAAGAAGGAGAAGACTGCTTTCTATTGGTTGGAATCCCTAGCCCACAAGATGCCTGATTGGTTCCGCCATATCACGTTCCATCCTGAAGATATCGTGCGGTCCGACTTCGTTAAGGCATTGATCATCGCCAATGAATCGATGAATTAAATATCCCTATTAGTAAACCATACAGGTCGGTCTACAATGGGAAAGAGATACGTCTACAGAGATATCAATCTGGATTTTGTGAAGCATCCGCTTACGGGCGATATCGTCGCCGCTACGGATGTTGAGGCCATCAAGAAGAGTCTTCGCAACCTTGTCCAGACCGACCTATATGATTGCCCGTTCAATCCTGATAAAGGCACGAACATCAGGGGCTCCCTGTTTGAGAACTTCAGCCCATTTACCGCTGAATTCATCAGGGCTAAAATTCATGAAATGGTGGACAAGTATGAACCTCGCGTGGAGGTTCAGCAGATAAACATCTACCAGAAGGATGATCAAAACAGTCTTGAGGTCACGATTTACTTCAAGATCATCGAACTGAACAGACAGGAAGAAATAACCGTATTCGTTGAGAGGACGCGCTGATACCATCATGGCACAAGTTAATCTAACATCAATGGAATTCAGCGAGATTAAGGAATCTCTAAAGGAATTCCTGAAGCAGCAGGACGAGTTCAAGGATTATAATTTTGAGGGCTCGGGTCTAAACGCTATCCTAGACCTACTAGCATATAACAGTCAGAACAATGCGTATCTGGCAAACATGTTGGCCAATGAAGCGGAGATTGATACTGCGATCATCCGCGCTAACGTCGTCTCCCGCGCAAAGCTCCTAGGCTACACCCCGAAGAGTGCGACGGCCTCCCGTGCTGTTCTGTCCCTAAGCATCAATGATCCATCCAAGCATGTAGCATCACTGGTGCTACCACGCGGCGCACGGTTCACTGTCAAGAGTGACCGCCAGCAGTATACGTTCGTTACCCTGCAAGAACATGTCCTACAGGGCGATGGCAACGGGCTCTACAAAAACGATGCCGTTGAGGTCTTTGAGGGGATTCTGAAAGGCTATAGCTTCACGGTTGATTCGGATGAACGCCGCTATATCATCCCCAGCACCAAGATCGATACGTCCACCATCCGCATGGCGGTCTACGATAATCAGACTGCCAACCAGTATACGGTGTACGAGAAAGCCAGCGGCCTTGCCAACATCAAAGCCGACACGCCAGCATACTGGGTTTACGAGACGGACGGTGAGAACTATGAGGTCAAATTCGGGGACGGGGTGTTCGGTAAACGCCCACCGCTGAACGGCATCGTCTATGTTGAATATCTGGAAACCAACGGTCCAGACGCTAATGATTTCTCCCGCTTCTCTCTGGTGGGTTCATTTGACGGATATGAGAACGCGGATGTCCGTATCTCAGTAGTGGCCAACAGTGCGGGCGGCGCTGATCCAGAAGCCACCAGTACCATCAAGCTGAACGCGCCTCGATATTTCCAAAGCCAGAACAGGGCAGTGACGAAAGATGACTATGCAGCCGTCACCCATGACATTTACCCGTATGCAAAAAGTGTAGCGGTCTGGGGCGGCGAGGAAGCAACCCCTCCGCAGTTCGGGAAGGTCTTCGTTTCGATCATCCCACGCTCGCTAACCAAATTGACGGAAGCCAACCGACGCGACATTGAACGCAAGCTCAAGGCCCGTTCCGTGATTGGAATCACCCCAGTCGTCATTGATCCAAAATTCGTAGGTTTGAACCTGAACATTACCGCAGTCATCCGTCGTAACAGCGTTAACGGTCTAGGAAACTTCACGTCTCAAATTAAAGAGGTTGTCAAGCGCCACTTTGATGAAGGATTCGGAATCTTCGACCGCGATTTCTACTATTCCAATCTGGTATCCGATATCAAAGGTCATAGTAGGGCAATCGTATCGGTCCGCGCCGACTACACTCTGTCAATGGCGCAACCCATTACTGGCACGCTGACCTACGAATTTGAAAACGCGATCAACAAGGGTAGCGTCAAGTCTTCGCTAGTCCGTCTAACAGGTAGCACGGAATATCAGTCACTAACCGATAAGGAAGGTAAGCTCTATATCGGCACGACTGAGGTAGGTGCGGTTGATTACAAGACAGGAAAGCTTGTCGTCAATACGTCAGCCATCCGCGAGACGTCGGCCGAGAAATTGGAAGTGTTTGTCACGCCAGCAATCGATGATGTTTACACGGGGTTTGCTACGGCCCTAGTGCTGAACAAGGATCGCCTTTCTGTGGAGCTGAAGGTAGAATGAGTGAATTGAACGTCTCGGCGCGGGCCGTCTCCCAGAAGGTAGCGGCGCTGCCAAAATTCATACAGGAAGACCACCGCAAATTCGTTTCATTCATGGAAGCCTACTACAAGTGGTCTGCTACCCACGGTGCAGACCTAGGCTTCGAGGCCATGAAGCTGGCAAACGATATTGATTTGGTGCCCGCAGAGCTGCTCCCCAAATTCAGGGAAGTCTATGCTCCTAATTTTCCCGTAGACGCTAAGGCGGACTTCCGCCTAGTGGCCAAGCACCTGAAAGAGATATACAGCGTCAAGGGTACGGACGAGAGCTACCGTATTTTCTATCAAGCCGCTTATGGTCAATCGGTGCAGGTACGCAATCCAAAGGACCGCGTTTTCAAACCGTCGGATGCCGTGTGGTCTAATCACAAGGTCATGCTGGTTAAACAGGTAACAGGTAATCCATTCAACCTAGTAGGGCATGATATCAAGGGATGGCTTGTCGAGTCCGTAATGAAAAGCGGTGACCTGTATGCGCTAGAGCTATCAGGTAACGGACAAGAATTCCAGCTCACGGATAGCATCACGTCGGAAGGTGTCACTGTATCAATTCAACCCGTGTATTCAATTGGCGAGATTGAATCATCGATCAATTGGAAGGACGGGGAGACCGCTACCGTGGACGGATTGACCTTCAAGGTCGATCAAGTCCACTACGGTAAGGTCATGAGTGTTACGGTTATGAGCGGCGGTACGGGTTATAAGGTCGATGACGTGGTAGAGCTGACCACTAATCATCTTGGCAGTGGTTTCCGTGGTCGGGTATCGGTCGTTTCCCCTCAAGGTGCTATCGCCCGCATATCCATTGACCGTAGAGGCTGGGGCTTTAATGACAGGGACGTGACGCTAACCGTTCAATCAGCAGAAGGAAAGAATGCGAAGCTCTCGCCCGTGTTTGATTCCAATATGGGCAAAATCAAACACGCATCGATTATCAAGAATACGGCCGCACCAACGAAAAAGGCGATACAGGTGAAAAATACCCGTATCGCCTTGGAACAATCTGTATTTCATAACGGTCACTACTGGGCCGAATTAAAATCAGCACCATCCACCCACCATGCGATGATTCATGACAGTAGCTTCTATCAAGACTACAGCTATGAACTTGTTTCAGGTGCAGACGTAGATAAAGCTGCGATCCAGTCCCTATTAGGGGTTGCTGGTATGAAGCTCTATACCACAAAGAAGATTACTTGGAACCCCTGATTAACTTCATCAGGTCCTCGGTTGATCCGACATGCAGGTGTTGATGATTCGACACCACGGGAGCCGCCTCCTTCTCAGGGGCGGCTTTTTCTTTTTGTGTCGTGCCGCCGCTGACCTCATGGATTTTCATTGCCGTATCAGTAATCGTCTTAATCAAATTAGCAGCAACGCTGAACGCTTGTGGATGCTCGGAACCCTTTGCAACCCGTTCGAGAAGCTCTAGAAGGTTCTCCCCCGTGGCCAGAGCATTCTTCATGCTCTCCCGTGCAATCGCCCGATCCCTCTTATCACGTTCCGCGTCATCATCGTGGACGACGGGCTTATCGTCTTTGACAACGATATTGGCCTCTTCGATAACATCGGTCCGTGGTGAGACAACAGGCGACGGCATGAGGTTGAAGGTCTCTTCTAGCTTCTCAAACATGATCAGTTTTCCGTGATACGTTCAGTGATGGTATCGGGCGGGGTTCCTTCCGCGTGGTAATTAATCGCGGGAACCCCTTCCATCTGTGGGTTAAACCAGTGATTGATATCAATGGTTTTAATAATGGATTTATCAGCGACTGGCCCGTAGAAATATCCTTTAAGGGAAAAGTCTAGGGTCCATTCAATGAGTCTAGATTCGGTGAAGTCACCCTCCACGTTATCCGTAAAGCTAACCGAATTCAAAACTACGTGGATGTCGCGGTCAATCCCCATATCGGGGATTTCTTTTGAGGAGACGGTATATTCAGGTTGGAAGAAGGGGATGATTTGCTCTAGCACCTGAAGGCCGTCCTCTAGCTTCACACTGAAGATTACGAGGCGGAACGGGATAGTGTACGGCGCTGGCGAAAACTGAAACCGTGCTTTAGACCCATCAGCCTTACGCATCGTTTGTAGCGAAGAACCCTCCTTTCGAGTGCCATCATAAGTCGGAGAGTCCATTTCAAAAGCCATGCGCGGAAAAGAATTATTCCACGTCTCTTTAAGGTTCGGATTTTGTTGTAACCGCTCCAATACCTTATCTTTATGCACAAAGGACAGCGGTACCTTGATAGTCTTTTTGTCCCCATTTTTTCCTTCCCTTATAATAGAAATATCATTAAAGAGTGTCCCGAAAATGGCGACATAACGCTTAATATGGCTGTGATAGAATGGTGTATGTCCTAGCATAATCAAGCCGTCCCGAATGGGTTATCTTCAGAAAAATCAATGAATGCTTTCCCGAACTCTTCCAGCGGGTCGGTATCGTCATTCCTGTCCATCATCTCTTTTCTAACTGCGTCTTCATCAAGATCAGAAATACCAGTATCGACATCCTGATGGGTGAATTTGGCGCGTTCGCATTTAATGAAATAGTAAACGGGGGAGCCCAAAGCCTTCCATTGTGCGTCTACGAAGTCCACCTTGGTGATACGGAAGACGTCGTCAGGCCCCAGATAGTCCCATTCAGGGATATAGATGTAGTCGCCCTCTCGTGGCCTCATTCCCATAACTGAACCAAACCGACGGACGCCAGCCACGAACGTACAGGTATGGGCTTGCGTGAATCCGAACTTCGAGTAAAGGTCATCCCCGCCTAGTGGCTGCTCAAAGTCCTTCATATACATTTCAATGGTTACGGAATCCTTGAGCTTCTCGAATCGGTTTTCACCAAAGACGGGGTCGTAGTTCTCGGTCCGTAGGTTCTCGACCTTGATATATTGAACATCGATCCCTGATAGCTGGATCATCTCTTCAGCAAGATCATGGTAGAGGTCTTGCTCGTTGCGCTGGGTGACATGATCAAAATAGTTATTGACGGCCATCATGTCCTCCTATTACGCCATGAATGGCATCACGGGTTCCTGCTCAGATAGCAGAATATCGGCTTCCAAGTCCCGTAGCTCCTCGTTAGCTTCAGTGACAATCTGTAGGCCGTCAATCTGCACGCCACCTACTAGCTGGACGTTCTGCATCTTTCTAAGGTTGTTACCCCACTGAAGTTTAATCAGACAGGTTGCGTAACGTTTCAGCCATTGGTCGTCCCAGATATCAGTGAACTCATCGGGGTCTAGGGCACGGGTTGCCTCCACCACAAAGATACGGCCTTCGGGGACTTGAGACCAGTCCGTATCAATGAACATGCGATTCATTCGCATATTGAACCGATGGTTTTTGAAACGGCCAGAGGTCACGTCCCGTAGGGTCTGCAGATATTGCATCGCCATGGTGTAGCTGGATAGCCCCGCCCCTTTCAGCGCAAACGGATAGGTGCTGCTGATTAGACCATACTCGGCGGAGAACTGGCCAGTGGTAACGCTATTGGTTTCTAGGACGCGCTCAACCGCAATGATTGATTTGTCAAGAGGGAAGAAACGATCCTGCTTGACCTGAGCCGTCACCTCAGCGGGGAGGTATAGGTTGATGGAGCCGTTATAGTGCTCGCGGTGGAATTTCTGTAGCGCCGCGTCTACAATATCTTCCACCTGCTCCCGTGCAACGTTGATACGAATCACAGGGGCACCAAGACGGCGCAGACACCAGTTGATGAACTCCTCGCGGTTCTCGGGTTTTGAAGAAGACATGGTAGATATAATCCTTGAATGATATTGATAGTATTTAACAAACGACAAAGCCCCCGATCCGATTGGAAAGGGGGCTTTTTTGATTTAGTAGAGCTGATACGAGACTAGTCTACGGTAGACCAGCGCCGTCGTGAATTCAACCATCAGGGATGGGCCGCTGATAGGCAACCACGTGATTCCGAATGAAACCTTCCGAATCCCATGCTTCAGGTGCTGTAGTGGTAGCTCACTGTAGGGGAGGCGGAAAAGTCTCTGATTGAACAGGGTGTCCTCCTTGTCGTCATTGCGGGCTTTGGTCGCATCAAAGAACAATGCAAGACTATTCATCAGCTCGCGGTAGTCCTCTTCACCCATATGCAAGGGGCATAGGTGGTCAAAGAGGACTTGTTCGCGGTTCATTGTCCAGCGGGTCATTTTTCAATCCTTAAGCGGAAAGACCGCTTTGGTAGTTTGATGAACGTATTATAGTCTACGTTGATACAACCTGCTGTGACAAAGTTCCGTTTTTCGCCAGAAAGCTTCCTTTGCCGTTCATCGGTCCAGACTGGATGGATGGCAAACATCCCACCTTTCCCGTCCTCCTTGAAACCGATTCCCATATAATCCATCTGGCGGGCCGTGTGAACCCCTAGCGGTGTATCCTTCCCCGTGAGGACGGGACACCCGCTAGGGCACGCTGGGCCAGTCATCAAAGATAATGACAAAGAGACGACGTATTCAATCATTTCCGAGTTCGCATCTGGTATTCTTCGGACATTTCAATATCTTCCCATGATGACGCTATGGATGCAGCAACCGCTAGAATGATCAATAGCGCGCTACTGGCAGAACTATTAATCATCGAGACCATGGGCGCGGCGAAGCAAGCCTTAACCACTGCAGCCAAGACATAGGCCGTCCGAACCTTCCCGTCTTCCGCCGTCTGCCAAAAGAAACCGATCAAGGTCTTAACATAATCGGTCAGAATCCAACCGATCCCAACACCCAACACCAGCCCCATGGGTGGCAATGGGCGTAACAGTAGCAGCATGAACATTGGGAACAGGGTGTAGCAGTGGATATAATATGCAGCCCGAAAACCCTTGGTCACTTTTTCCAATGCGGGATCATTAATAGGTGTTCTCATACCCTTCTACCTCATCTAGGTCAAAGTCAAGACAATATTTCTCAAAAAGCTCTAGCGCCCTGTCTTCATCAAGTTTGAACGGGGTCATGATGTCGGCGCGATACGACCCGCCTTGGAACGTCCATCGTCCGACTAGCGCAGCGTGGGCAAGGTCAGCCTCAACCCACCATGCATTCAGCATGATCAAAGCATTTCCTACACCAGAATTCAGATTCCTGATAGCCGCTACAGTCTTTAGGACATACTCGGGCTCACCCCTACGCACGATGAAGACTTTCTCTTCCTGTGGCTGTACCTGAAATGCGGGTTCCTGATCTAGTTCCTGTTCTTCCATTACTTCCTACGCTCCTCTTTGACATCCTTGATATGATATCTAATAGGATCGATTCCAGCTGTTTTGAAAAGAAGGGGCACCGCGTCCAATGGAACCATATTGGTGCAGAACAGGTCAACGATATAGTAATCGTCCTCAGCCGTCCAGTGCATACCGTCATTCATGGATTCCATGATCAATGCTTCATCGCGGGTCAGACCAAGGATAGCAACCGCAAAGACCTCATGAAGGTATAGCACGCGGCCGATCCGCTTGACATAGTCCCAGTTCCTGTTATCGTCCTCTGATAGGTCGAATTTCTCAACCCAGTGGGACGGCACGGGCTCATTGGACTTGCCTTCGGCAATATCCATCAATAGTTTGTTTTCGGCTTCGGTCATGCCAGCACTCCCATTGCGATAGCCTCGAATTCTTCGGGCTCGATAGTGTTAAAGACGTATTCGTAGCCCTTCCCCGTGGCAGGGCTTTGCGTAACCATCCATGCGACATGGGGATAGTATTGTGTTACGACATCCCGCCAGCCATCCCGATCAGAAATGGCGTACAGGTCATCGAGCTTCACGATACTAACAGTATTGTAGAGGGCCTGCTCCTTACTGTCAACCTCTACCTCTTCGCCATTCTGACGAATGTAGTCCACCAGTCGATTAAAGGCTTTGTCCTGATTCAGCATTGTTCGAGTCCTCCAATTTGTTTGGCAGGGGTTGATAGTAGATTGCGCCGTTCCATCCAGAGACTGTCTTACTCTTGATTGTATACATCCGTCCGATATTGTCCCGCTTGACCTCGAAGTCAGTCTCAAACTCGGTCTCCTCCACGTCCACCCACCAGTCGGCATATAGGTCTGCCTTCCGCTCGATCTTCTTCAATGCCTTGATGAAGTCTTCGTGCTTCATCTTGTCGACCGTGAGCTTGAGGATGGGGAGGCGGCTCTTTACGATTGACTGGGAAAGCCTGATGGCCCAGTTACGGGCATCATCGGTCTTCTTATCCGCGAACTCCTTATTCAGGATGGGGAGAAGGAGCCGCGCCCATTTCTGGCCACGCTTGCTGTAATCCTTCAGAGCCCGCATGACTTCGGTTTTCGTATACTTGACCATTTGATGATTATCTCACAATCAGGTTATAGGCCAGTTGAAAGGCAAACACGCTTTGATTGAAGCTTGACCCGTTATTGGAGCGATACACAACCCTGTCGCATTCAACCCATTCCAAGGTCACCACATCATCCCCTTTCATGGAAAGCCACTGGGAACCCTCTTCCAGCTCATGGGCCTTGAAGATGTGGGCGGTAAGTACATTCTTGCCGTTCTGGGTGATGACTTTCATTTGAGACTTCCTTGATCGGGTTACTATGGAAGGGATTCTACATTGAACCCCCTTCCTCAGTCAATACCGTTTATCGGATTATTCTTCGTCCTCATCAAGGCAGCGATAGTCACCCGTCATGATGAAGTCGAATTCCTTCCGCGTCACATGCGGCCGTTTGTCGATCTCCCACTCGTATCGGCTGTATTGTTCTTTGCGCAAGGCCGATTTCAGCATGTCGCTACTGTCGCGTGCATCAAGGTATGCCAGCTCGTTGAATGCGTCATACTCGCAGTCTTCGACCTCTACGTCTTCCCAGAAAGCCTTAACTTGCTTGGGGACATGAAGGTCATACTCCCGTGCATAGGTGCCGTGCTGGGCGTTGCGCAGGAATGCGTTCACCGCCTCGATGCTGCTTTCGGTCTCTTCGACATCCCATGAATTCCAGCCCGCGTACATTTCCGCGAAGTATCCGATGACATTCTTGTCGGCGTTCTCGCCAATTTCAAATTGTTTGTCGGAACCTTGGGAGAGGCGGAAGACGATTGCTTTCATGATGATTTCCTTTCGGGTTGCTGGGCACGCTGCCCATGAACGTCATTATACGCAGATCTACTGGGGAATCAACAGCCGTCCATCTGTCAGATAGACGGCTTGTGTGACTGTTACCACATCACCCGCTTGCGTGCGAATTCGTCGGGGGTGATGTTGTGGACGCGGACGCGGTGGGAAGGGTCACGCTCGGCGATCCAGTAAGTGCCGTCCGCTTTCACTTGACCGATTGTCTTCCGTTGGGTTGTAGTGTCAATGGTAGCAAACCATCCGCCTTTCTCATCGGGGAAGCGGTATGCTTGGACTGTCGAATCATCCATTTTTGAAAATTGGGCGTGTTTGGAACCCATGGTATCCATGAGGATTTCCGTAAAGCGGTCGGAGTATTGGTCAGCGCGCATGATGGTGTTCCTTGATTAAAAATCACTCGGGATTGAGAGGAATGCTTCTTCCGCGATGTTGATGAGTTCGATTTTAAAGGTGTCACCTTCCAGAACCAAATAGACGCGCCACGTGCCGACCAGACCGCGATGGACAATGCACTCATGGGCTCCTTCGTAGGTGATATATTCCCATGACCCGTCCTTGGTTGCGTAGTGGAGGACCGTGAATTCTTCCGTGGAATCGAGTGGAAGATTCCGCTTCTCCGCGATTCGATTGGCGATTGTCTCAAACTGTAGCAGGTGGTCGGGGGTTGCGTCTTTAATGATCATTTTGGGCTCCTTTTAGAACTCGGTGTCAATGGAGAGGAATTGTTCGGCGGTAGTGTTCTCGAAGACATAGCGGAAGCTTCCTTCTTCCAGAATCTCGTGTACGGTCCAGAGTGTACCTGCTTCGGCATCAAGGAAGGTGATGGAATCCATGCCGTTCTGGCGGGCTACATGCTGCCAGCACTTGTTGCCGTCGCGGTAGTAGATGGAGACGGTGTGTTCTTCATCAACCTCCGTACCCATATTTTCCTTCTGGACAATCCGCGATGCAACCAGTTGGAAATGAAGCATCATGGCCGACATGGTTTTGGTATCCATTTCAGTGTTCCTTTGTTGCGATTGGGTCATTATGGGGCTTGTCCTTCTTCTGGGCAAGCCCCGTTTATCGGGTTACTTGCAGTATTTCACGTACTGTTGTGCAAGCTTGTACAGGGTATTTGCTTCGCCGCCGATCCATGTGCGCATGATGGCTGCTTTCTTCGCCCCCTTCCAGAGTTCGATTTTCGGAAGGTGGCTGCTTGGGTCATACCAGATATGTGAACCTACCGAAGATGTCGTCAGGGTTGCGCTGCCGAAGACATATTGCTTAACCCCATCTTCGTCGCTGACCAGAACTCCGCCTTTCTCGACGTGCTCTTTGATCATGTTGAAGGAGGCTTGCACTTTCTCTTGGGCGTTCATGATTCGGTGTCCTTTGTTTGTTGACCGTGAATAGAATTATACGCATGCCGCTACAAAAGACAAGGGCCGTTCATCCGAAGACAAACGGCCTTTTGGAGATTATTTCACTCCCGTGCTACCGAAACCACCTTCACCTCGCTCGGACGATTCCAGCGATTCAACAATGTTCCAGACCGCGTGGACGACTGGGCAGATAACACCCTGTGCGATACGGTCGCCAGCAGTAACCGTAAATGGTTGCGTGCCAGCATTGTGAAGGATAACCTTCACCTCACCCCGATAGTCGCTGTCCACCGTACCTGGGGTGTTCAGGACGAAGACCCCGTTTTTCGCAGCCAGACCAGACCGCGAACGGACCTGCATTTCAAAACCTGCAGGTACAGCCATATAGAGGCCAGTAGGAATCAGCGCAGACCCGCCAGCGGGGATAGTGATATCATCCTCATTGTTGGCGCGAATATCGAAGCCTGAAGCACCAGTGCTACCATATTCAGGTGTGGTTACACCTTCCTTCAGCTTCAGGTCGATGGTCAGTTTCTGAAAGCGGCCGCTGATCGTAGGATTGTTCATTTCCATTTCCCCGTAGTCAAGAAAACAATGTCAAGAAACTCTTCAATACCCAAGTTTTCTAGAGTATAGACGATTTGACTTTTGCCGTCAAGATACTCTAGAGCTTCCGTCGCACTCTCGTTACCGTAGGTCGCGGTGGACCTCATCATGGATGAACGAAGGGTCCAACCGTCCCGCCACCACAGGGTGTGGCGGTCCGTCTCTTCGTCTACCCGACCTTCACGAAGCCACATATAGAGGTGATGATAGGCTTTCTTCACATCCTGATACCGCTCATCAGTATGCGTTAGCCTCAATGAGGGAGACCCGTTTACCGTTGACATAACCTTTAACCTCTTTTGGATCAATGATGAAATGCACCACCGTGTTTTTGAAAAGGGACGTATACGTTACCGTCTTCCGTTCCCCGCTGACCACTACGCGGATGTTTCTCCGCATCGGTCTACCCAAACAATGATAGACCTTTACCTTGCCGTTGTCAAACACTTTCGGACTATCGGCGGTATTTGACATATTAGCTGCATATAGGCGAATTTCCAAAGCGGTTATGACCTCATCGGCTTCCTTGGGGCATTTAACGGCTTCCTTTGGCGTGAGGTATGCATTAGGACTGTATAGGTCATGGGCCAACCGCTCGGTGGCCCAGTATCCGTCCCAGTGTGCGGTATCACTCATCCAAGCTCCTTACCATGAATTCGACATGATGGATGGAGGCGTTCTCGATGTCCTTGGCAATCTCTTCCGCCTCCGCTCTGGTTTTGAAAAGAGTGCAGGCAAAGAGTCGGTCGGTTCCCGTCGGCAGACCATCAGGGGTCATATAGACCCACTCCGTATGTTTCTTGTCCCCGTAGAGGTACCAGTATTCAACCGCATAGCCTTGATTACGCATGTCCGTTCTCCTATCTTAGGCCACCAGATTCAGGAATTCTTCCTCGTCAACCCCGTTGAATCGAACCTCGGGGGCGCGGGAGTTGCCGACAATGGTGATGCTCCATTCCCGCCGTCCGTTCTTGCCGATCATCCCGAGGGTGTATTCGTCCCCGTCCGTTTTGCATTCGGCGAACCATGGACCGTTACGGTAGGTTTCGAGGGAGCAAAACACCAGCTTCTGGACCTCGGGGGTGATACTGCCGTCGGTCAGGTCACCGAAGATTGCATCGAACTTTTCCAGCAGGGCGGGGGTTGCGGTCTGTTTCATGGTGAGGGTTCCTTGTTCGTTGGAAGTGATACTACTATACGCTTGTCTTTCGGCGTGGTCAAGACCGTTTATCGGAATGACGGGCGGCGAAGTCTTCTGCGAATTGCAGCAGGTCCTCGGGTTTGAAATGAAACAGGTTGTATACCACTTTGGGGGATTGGCCTTTCATGCGGCTGATGGTCCATCCAAGCAGCTGCTTATCGCCCAGCAGGTTTACCGTATCGTGGTCCTCATCCGCATCAAGGCTGACGCGGACATTTTCAAGGTCATACATGCGGTAGCCGTTGTGACTGTGGACCATCTTCCCTTTGACGGGGACCAGATTGCGGAGGATGTTGAAGGTTTGGGAAACATCAGGATTCATGGCGGACCTCAGTGTTTGGGGTGTGTTCATTATAGGGATTGACCCGTCATAGGTCAGTCCCGTCTGTCTGCTAATTTCACCCACTTATAGTAGGTTTCTTGGACCATTTCTGCCCACTTATTGTGCATGTTTGGTTGATCGCGCATAGACCATGCTTCGATACACTTCCGCATATCGGTCTGGAATTCCTTCGAGACATTCGCGGATCGAAGTCGAATACAATAGCCGTCTATCGGTTAGTGCGGAATCTGTCACAGAAAAAGAAAAGGGGCCAGATTCATGAAGAACCCAGCCCCTCAAACCGCCCATAGCATCCTCATTATATGCGTGTGTGACAAACTTAACCAATCTAGCCCGATTGTATGAGGACATAGCGTGCTGTAGGAGAGTCAGCACGGATGGTGCCGTAGAGACACCATCACACTACTACGGTTTGAAACCTATCAACCAATCTTGACGATAACACAGGTCTCGTTGAATCGTCCGTTCGCAGGGCGCGGTACCGTGGAAAGCCCCTTCAGCCAGTCCCGCATCTTCGCTACCGTTTGTTCATGGAAAGCAAGTTTCATGTCGGCTGGCTTCCGCACCTTGATCGTGAAGGACTTCTCAATATCGAAGTTCTTCAGGGACGTCCCAGACACCGTGAACCCGTTCTCACTCTGGTAGTAGACGGCCATCCGATCCTTTGCATTCCAGACGATAGCCCGCTTTGCGCCAATCAAGCCCTCTGGTCTCACCCCCGTGATAGCCGTTTCCTTGTCCACCATACTGAATCGGAGTTTTGAAACCAGCTTCACGGGCGACTGCTTGCGCTTGGATGGAGCCTTGTTGGCTGAATGCTGTTTAACGGAAGTTAGTGCAGACTCACAACGTTCAATCAGGTCGCGTAGGAACCGCTTTGCCCTTAGAGGGAACCCCTTCCGATAGTCCGTTGGTTCCGATTCCAAATCATCACGCGTCTTCTTCGCCCATTGGATGACTTCCGTGATATCCTTGGCGTTGATCCCTAGGTTTACAGGATCGGCATCCCGTTCCTGTAGGATTCCATCCAGAGCATATTCGGCCGCTTCAAGCGGGAGATTAGGACGCTCAGTGACTTTTTTACTTTCTGAACGGGTACCTCCTTAACCCGTTCAGCCGTCACTACGCCACCAGCGATAATCCGAAACTCCGCCTTGATCTTCGTCAGCTGCTGTTCATTCAGGAAGAAGCCGCGCTCCTGCATCCGAAGAATGAAGCCATAGTTCTGGAACTTCCATTCATCGGCCTTCTTCAGTTGGGGGTAGATCTCGGGCATTGCTTTCTTCACCCACTTCAAAGCGTATTCCTTGGAATCCTCAGCCGTGTGATTGTTGGCATAGTAGTTCAGGCCACGGATGAAGTCCACGCGCTCGGAGGTCAGAGCATCGTAGGTGGGTTCGATTGCGACGGGGAGAATCTTACTCATGGTCATTCCCAGTAATTTTGATGTAGAGACGGTCAAACTCTTCTTCGGTTATTCCCTTGACCCGAATCGTGCCGTCGTTCTCGATTTCAATCGTACACTCGGGCATGTAGATGGTCCTGTCGCTATATCGCCACCTGATCACCCTGCCGCCCATGGAAATAATCATACGCTCAGCGGCATCGCTCGTCAAGTCTGGATAACTGACCGTGTTTTGCCTGAACGTGCGATCTTTCGCAACAGGGTCACCAAGGTAATCAAGGCTGACGCTAATGATGGAAACCATATATCAGAATGCCTCCAGCTTAACCCGACGGAATTCGGCTGCTGCTTCCTCATTGGAGGAGAACGTCTTCGCCGCCCGTACATTGTCGGTCCAGTTCCATTTACCGTTAATGGGACACCAGAACGCGCCCCACTCCCGCTCGCGGATGACGTAGATTGGATTCATTCTTCCATCACCATAACAGAGGTTGACCGCAGGACGTTGAAGATCATCCCGTCTTCCCGATTGATCATTGCTTCGGTCTCAAGGAACCAGCGCGCATCCTTCTCGGTCAGAAAGATATGGGCTTCGTTTGAATCCTTGGACCACCGCTGGGATTCTTCGTTGTCATTCTTCGACTGGAAATATTCCCGATGCTCGGGGTCATAGACCAGAAACCCGTATTGCGTCTTATGTTCAAACATGATCCGTTCCTTTAATGATTTGATGATGGGTCTATATTACCCTTTCAGGTGATACCTGTCAACAAATTCTTTCTGTTTCCGATCAGCGGTGGCTTTTACATGACGGAAGGCGATTTCAAAAGCCTCGTCATTGATCCCCTTGAACGTCAGTTCTCCGTCCATGTCACGGGTCACCAGCCACTTGGCCCCGATTCCGATTTGGGAATGGAAGACGTCCTCATGCGGTATGACAAGGAACACGTATTCCGCATGTTCCAGAGGGATGAAAGCGGTAGCCGCATCAGGATCAGGTTCCTCCCATACCGACGTCGGATGCAGGTAGAAGATGGAAAGGAACTGATCGTAGGTCTCTTTCGCGTTCATTTCTGAATGTCCAGTTTGACGACCTTTCCGCGAATCTTGTTCTGTTTCTTGAATGCAAGAGCATCTTCTTCGGTTTTCCACTCGCGTGCGAATCGGATGATCGTTGTCCAAGAGTAGGCGCTAGGATTGCCTTCATAGTATCTGCCGCGTGCGTTCTGGATTGCGTACATTTTTCAACCACGTTTGTTGACTTTCACAATGATGGCTTCTTTAATGCGCTGAGATTTTGCAAACGCTTTGGCTTCCTCTTCCGTTTCAAAAGCCAGCGCGTTGCTTTCAACTGTCGTCCAAGGGTAATTTTTGTTACGTCCGCTGAAGTAGTATCCGACCAGGTTTTGAATCGTGTACATTTCCGAACTCCGTTTGATTACCGTGGACAGAATCATAAAACAGAAACGGCAGCCAGTCAATGACGTTTGTCACCTTCTGGCTGCCGTTCGTCTTAGAAATTCGTATAGCAGTAGTCTAGCTTGTTCTCACCAGTGGAAAAGTCGACCGTCTTCATCGTGAATTCCATGGTTTGAAAATCTGGGAACCGCGTCATGATACCATCGTAGATACCGCTCCCCTTGTCACCAAAAGCCGCGACCTTAGCACCACGGCTAACACACTCGGATATCAGGTCAGTGATTTCTTTCACAGTGATAGACCCGTCCTTGTATTGATGGGTTAGCGTGTCTGGATATGGAGGATCGATGAGGCATAGGGCATCGGGGTTGATGTCTCGTTTCAAAAGTTCCCGATAGTCGCCGCTGACCCGTTCGGCTCTATCACACCATCCGTTCTCCAACTGCCGCCAACCGCCTTTAGGGATGTTGGAATAGATTCGGCACTTTGGAATCTTCCGAGGATCAGCAGCGAAGGTCTTGCGCGTGAACCCAACGCCACACAGGAGCAGGTGATATACGGATGATTCCTCGAACCCGTTCTCTTCCGCCCACTTGAATTCCTCCAGTAGGCGCTGGCGGATAGGTTCGGCGTGCGGATCATGGACCCTTACACCGTTCTCTATCTTCAGCTCTTCGTAAAGATAATCACGTGCCCAGTTGATATAGTTCCTGTAGCGATCCGTCAGATAGTAACGGATATGACCTTGATAGTCGTCAAAGTCGTTCCATACCACGTGCTTGAATCCAGCCTCAAGGCACCATTGAGAAAGGAGACCGCTGCCGCCGAAAAAGTCAATTGCGGTCATCCTATCCAAATAATCCACCAGACGGTAGAGGGTCTCCGTCATGACCCCACGCGCAAGAATCTTCCCGCCCATGAAGGGGACGGGGACCCTGTTTGTTCGAAGGTTAATTAGCATTCCTGAAAATCTCTTCGATCTTGTCCAGTGAATCGGCTTCAGTCTTGTCTAGCCGTTCCTCAACAAAGCGAGGGAGGAACAGAGACCGTTTCCCGCCATTCTGGGGAATTGGCATCAGGTTGTTGGCCCGAACCGTGATGATCCGCTTCCCGATCCACTGGTCCAGCTCACCAGCAATCCGAACTCGGTCTGCATCCGTGAATCCGCTAACCGCCACCTCTACCAGACCATCCGAGGACTGGCAGACCAGTGAACCAAAGGTCTCCGCGTTCTTGCCGTTGCCTTCATTGACGCCAGTCACCAGCAGGTCAACCTCGGCCTCAATCTTGAATTTGACACAATCCTTTGATGTGCCGTCCTTCCAGATTGAGACAGGATGCTTCAGAATGGTTCCTTCCTTCCCCGCTTCAGTCATTTCCGTATAGTGCTCGCGGGCTTCGGCCATGGAATGAACCACACGGGTTTCAATCACTCGGATGTTGTCGAACGGAGCACTCTCAGCCATCTTTTGCAGTCTGTAGAGGCGGTTATTATACTGCGTTTCGCACACCCCGTTCTTGTAATCCACCAGAGGGATCGTATCCCAGAGATAGACAGTGGGATAAAGGCCATATGGGAACTCACCGCCTTTCAGGACGCTATTGAGAACCCCATTACCCTCTTCGCGTGGTAAAACGTGGCTGCTGATATCGGTTACTACCATTTCCCCGTGCAAGACCGTCTCATCAAGGAACCCCTCCAGCTGCTGGAGGCCAGAGACCAGTGTACCAAATTCATTCATCGGGAAGATAGACCCGTTACGAGATTGAATCAGAATCCCGCCACCTTCCTTGCGGATGATGTTTACAAACATCCCGTCGGCCTTCTCTTGGCTGATGATACCAGCCTTCCAATTGAACTTCCCGAGATTGGATTTATCAGGCAGGGAGCATCGCATATAGGGATATTCGGGGATCAGACCATCAATGGCAGCATTGATCGTCGCCACGTTGATCCCACACCGAAGGTCGCGCTTCATGATGTTTTCAAAAATATCAGCCTCTTCCTTCTTCATCCATGACATGAGATTGGTTACAGCCTCATGCGCACAGTTACCCGTTACGTCGCGGTTATGGAGGTCGATCAGCAGGGAGCCGACCTGCGGCCAGAGTTCATAGAGTGTTTGACTACCATAGTTAGCGGGCTTACGTGCCGCCTTGATATAGTAGTTAAACTCTGGGTTGTAAGCGAAGCGCAGAACCTCTTGGAAGATAAGATCGGCCGTCTTCAGGATGGCGATTTTACCATTCTTGGACCCTTCGTTCTGAAGGGCCATGATCATTTCTCGAATCATGGCTGCGTTCTCCTCAGCGATAGTTGCGGTAGAGTTTATCAAGCTGGCGTGCAAGACCTTCAGGTGCGTCGAAGTCGTCGTCCTCGAAGTCGAAGGATTCCTCAAACCGCTGGCGGCTAACCACCTTCTGCTTGGCTTGCTTTGAAGCGCGCTCCTCGGCCAATTGTTCATCGGTCCGATGGTTGACTGCACGTTTCTGGGACTTGATCATTTCCGCTCCTTGTGCGGGTTGCTTTGATAGTGTCGTTATTATGCGGTAGCTTTGATTTGGTGTCAAGCTACCGCTTATCGGGTCATGGATGGTCAGAAGTTACGATACAGGTAGTCGAACGGGTCTTTATTGAGGGTAGCGAGGCGGAACTCATAGACCTTGAGCGACGGGAACCTAGTGGTCATCATGTCGTAGATACCCGACTTCTTGTTGCCGTACACCATGACCTTAGCCTTCTTGTCAAGGCAATCTTCAACCAACGAACCGATGTCGTTAAGGGTGACCGCGCCCGTGTAAGCAAACGACTCGGTGTCGGGGTATGGTGGATCGATTGAGCAGACCGTGTTCTCCGTGATTTCATATTTGTTAAGAAGTTCGCGGTAGTCGGTACGTTCCACCTTTGCGCCCTTACACCAGTTGGGGTTTTCGGGTTTGCTTTTCGCTACCCTTGCAGCGGTGTAGACAATACAATTACGATTCAGTCTTGGGTCAGAATCATACGTCCGCATCTGATGTGCAACTGGACGGAGGATCGGATAATAGTAAATCGATGTTTCGAGGCCATCCTCCTCACACTTGGCAATCTCTTCCAGCACGCGCTTCCTTACTGGTTCCGCCAGCTCATCGGGGACGCGTTCTGAGTTACCAAGTCCGTTCGCCTCGTAAAAGTACCACCGTAGCCAGTTGAGGTATTCGATGTGGCGCGGGCTATTGAAATACCTGATTCGACCGAGGTAGTCGTCAAAATCGTTATAGACGACCTCGCGGAAGCCAGCCTCTAGCGCCCACTGGGAAAGGAGACCGCTGCCTCCGAAGAAGTCGATGAAGTTCATTTCATAGACGTCGTCGAGGTCATAGAACGCGTCTGCAACGACTTGACGAGCACCTTTCTTCCCACCGCCGAATGGAACGGGAGGCTTTAGTGATACCAGATTGATCAGCATTTAATTCTCTTCGGTTATGTTAAACGACAGCAGGTTCTACCGTAGCATTGAAAAGATATGAGGCAAGCGTCCGTGCATCCTTCTCGTTGAACCGCTTGGCATCGGATTTCTTGTCTGACCGTTTGATGATCAGACTTTCACTCAATGAGACGATATAGAGTCCGTTCTGCTTGATGACGTATTGCATGTTAGTTCTCGCTTACTTGCAGTGGGTGTTGATGAACTCTAGCGTAAGCTTCTCGGCGTCCACTAGATTCTTAGCATCATATACCTTTTTAGCCGCCTTGTAAAGGTCGTCGCTGATTGGATATTCCTTCATCTTGCAGAATATCTTAGCCTCGCATACGTCTTCAATCAGCCAGCGGGAAACATCAATGCAGGCAGGGTCATATGCGTCCTTCACGTCGGCTAGGAAGTTCTCGTCATTGAAGTCTCTAGTGAGAACCAGATAACCGAAGGCCGCCTGTTTCATTTCATAGAAGGGAACATCTTCCTCTTCGAGGATGGCGTGATTTAAGATCACGCCCTCCTGATCGATTACGGTGGCAATCTTGTACATACCAATTGTTCTCCTATTACGGGCGGTTGACCTTCTTCTGGTAGATCATGATATCTTCGATCATGGAGTAGCAGGTCAGCTTGTGGCAGCGTACCGCGATCTCTTTCAGGTCTTCGGGGAAGTCCTGGACCTCGGGGTAGTTGTTCAGAATCATGCGGCCGACCTCGTCCAGATTGTAGAAGACCGTGACCGCCGAAGCCCCGTTCTTGATGGTCTTCATCAGGTTCTCGAGGTTGAATTCCCAGACTTCAGGCTTACGGTCGCGGATGGTAAAATGGTTTTCCATTCGTTGATAACTTCTTCGTCGAACGCAACCACCGATTGGAGGGCGAACCCTTTGTTGCTGATACCCGCGACGATTTGGGCTTTCATTTGGCTTACCTTTGTGTGTTGGCCTTCAATGGTTGCTATTATACGCGGATTGCTTTCAGGGTCAAGCGCCGTTCATCTGCTTTCGGCATTCAGATAGTGGGTCTATGAAAAAGTCCTCAATCAGCCCCTTGGCGATTTCCTCGCGCATGCTGGCCTTACGCGCCCCATATACCACACGAGCGGCGTCGTAGACTCCCTCAGATACGTCGCTGGGGCCGATGAAGATACTACTCTCGTAGAGCATGTCAAATAGGTGAGCCGCGAGGAAGAATGATTGCTCTTCATAGCAGGATAGCAAGGCAGTGGCCAAGGAATCGTCGGTTAGCTTCGTGAAAGAGACCGATTGTTCTTCTTCCGCAAGCTCTTCCGCGAAACCGTCCAGATCTTCATCTTTCAGGATGTAGTAGGCAATCCGCTCGCCCTGCTTATTGAAAATGGTTGCCAGTTTCATGATCTTCAGAGCACGTAGTTATGGAGGAATTCTCTGGTTGCCTTCGCGGACTTCAGACCGTCATCTTCGGCATAGATCGCCTTCGCGGCATCCGTCAGATACTGTGGCAGGTTGTAAGCCTTCAGGTCTTCTGCCCAGAAGTCGATCTCTTCCATCAGCCAGCGGGCTTCAAAGACATCATGACATTCCGCCAACCGCGCCAAGATGCTTTCTTCGGACACGGTGAAGAATTCATAGGTTACCCCGTGGTCTTCCCAGTCTTTCACAAGGGCTGTCTCTTCGTCTTCCTTCACGAAGATGCGGGTCTCGATCCCGTCATGGAAGTTTACGTAGGCCAGCTTCATTTCTCTGTGTCCTTGATGGTTGACAGTGATGCTAGTATAGAACAATCACCGCTTGATTGCAATACCGTTCATTAGATCTTCAATCAGACTAGCGGCGTCGTATTTGGCAAGCCATGCCGCTTGGTCGATACCGTGGAGTTCGATGGTCAGGGTCTTCGGATTGAAAACAGCAGACCACTTCCCGTTATGAGGTTTGATCTCTACCCGTCCGTCTTCATAGACGTTAGTTCGATGATCGTCGGTCCAACTCGTTACCGCGATCTTCCGTTCAATCAGGTCTTGAACTCCCTGTGCGGCCGTCAGGGTGTTACCGTGCTTCTCAATTGTCATAAAGAGAAGATCGAAGGTGCGGAGGATGCGTTTCATGGTCTTTATCCATTGTTTGACGATGAAAGAAGTATAGAGCAATCGGGAGGGTGTGTCAAGTCAAACTAGACCGTTTGAGCCTATAATTATAGGGGTCTGGTGAGTCCTCTAACACCTAGGTGGTACCACCATACCACCCGCGTTTTGAAAGTACCATTTAAATCATGTTTTCACCCCTTAGATCGGCTATCCATGCGGGTTTCCAGCCATCATACTGTATAAAAAGACAGTAGTGAATTTAACACGTCTTTACAATCAACAAAAAAGCCCCAAATCCGCGAGGACTGGGGCTTTCTTTTAACCGTAAATCAGGAGGTCTTGGATGGTGAACCGCATGAAGTCCTCAAAATCAATTCCTTTATAGTAAAGGATGTCATGCGTGCGATGAACCGACCATCTTTTGCCTTTCGGGCCATCGAAGATAATCGAGTAGGTTCCGTTCTTATATTCGAAGGTCAGGTGGAAGGTCTTCCGTTCAATCTTCTTAAGCCCGCGTTCATCTACCGTGAACAATTTGGCATTGTCGTAGGTGTAGAAGAATTGCGTAAGCTCGTTGAAATGGTCCAGCGCAATCGTGTCGAACATGACAGGTCGTTCATCCGACGTATTGATGTTCACCTCATATGTCACCTTGAGCACCATTTCAACATCCCGCGCCGCCCTGAATGCTTCCGACGGGGAGTTGAAAAATTGAGCATTGTAGATGCCGTAGGTGTTCGGGAAGAACGCCCCGTCCCTGTCACGCACAACGTATGCGACCTTCTGTACCATGATGTTCTCCTTTAATAACCACCACTCATTAGCTTCTGGAAGTCAATAGCGTTCTTGATGCAGAAGCCGCGATTGGCAATCTGCTTCAATGCGCTATCCAGAAACTCAACCTTCTCGGTCTGTACCTCGATCTTCAGTTTCAAATCCCCGATATCCGAATCGGCGTCTACGTAGTGGTCCACCTCGGATTTCAAAATCTTCAGGTTGAATGGCTTCTCTTTGTAGACGGCTGGATCGGCGCGTCCGAGGTAATAGTCCCGCTTATCCGCATATAGCTGCTTGAGAGCATGCTTGTGCTTGTGTAGGAGCATACTCTCGTTAGTGCGGATACGTAGGATGTTGCCGTAAATCTTCGGGGTTTCCAAGCTTTCGCGTGCGAGATTCGTCTCGTCAATCGCAAGAGCTTTCTCAACCTCGATCATGATTTCCTCTAGCTTCATCATTCACCCCTGCTTATATTTTAATCACAATGAGTAGGATTATGAAAATTAAAAGCGGAATGAAATAGTAAAAATCAAGCATGGATATCACAGACCCCACTCTTTGAAAACGATTTTCTGGGTGCCCTCTTTCCACATCTTTGTAATAAACATCCTAACTCGTGACGGGGTTCCTGTAATCGCCTTAATCTTGTTCATCGGCCCGCCAGTGTCATAGTCTAGGGTGATGTCCAGACCGTCACTATAAACGTGGCGCTCCTCTACCGTAGTGGAGATTCGATGGTTGTTAACATACGGGCGGCGGACGATCTTCGGCTCACTTCGGACGACAAGCCACAGTTCAAAGTTCCCGTTAACAACAAAAGTCTTTACCGCCTCGGGATCATTAACCGCAATCGGCGGCGTCTCCACCGCACCTTTACTGTTCTTCGTCTCTCGGACAAGAGGACGCCCGAAGATCAAAACCCAGAAGACAACCACTAGCGCCAGAGCAACCATCAGGCTGCCGATCAGAATATCAAGCATGTTTCTTCCCCTCAATGGCGGCGATGAAGTAGGCAAACCACACCGCTGCCCGTTTCAAAATTAATCGAATCACTCTTCAACCTTCAAATTTGTAAACCGTGGTCCTGATGACTTCCGTGCTGCTGGTGGGTTCCAGCGGACATTATCAAAGTCGTCCTGTGGCTGGTGGTCCCGAATCTGCGGTTTCTTGCTTGCGCCAGACTTCGATGAATTCGGAACCATATCCGTTTCCGTATCATACAACCTCATCTTGTCCCTGTCAATACCACACACGAAACGTAGCTTCTTGGCCATATCCCCGTAACGATTCTTCAGCTGCTTGAACATCACTAGATTCTGCTCGTCCAGCTCCTCGGATCGGATCATTGCCAGTAGGAGGTCAACCGTCATGCTGATGCCAGACGAATCCGAGATATCACCTAGGTCGGCGTCACTACTGGTCTGGCCGTTGCGGTTAAACTGCGTAGCCGACACGATGGGGACATTATACTCCTGAGCTAAACCGCGCACCTCTTCCGTGATGGCTTTCACGTATTGATAGCTGTTCACCATGGAGGCATTGAAGCGGGCCGACGCACAGATATTCAGGTAGTCTACGAAAATGATATCTGGAGTGAACTCTTTCTTTAGCTTCAGCTCGTTCAGAAGGGATCTGAAGTGATTCACGCTCGCGCTGGCCGTCGGATACTCCTTGACGATCATGCGTCCTGTACACCCTTCCAGTTTCTTGGATAGGCGGCTGACATAATCCTGCTGGGATAGGAACGGTAGATCATTAACGGACATGTTCAGGATATTAGCATCAATGCGTTCTGAAATGCGCTCCTCTGCCATCTCCATGCTGATATAGAGGACGTTCTGGCCTGCCAGAAGAGACCTTGCCGCCATATGGCACATCAGCAGGGACTTGCCTGCACCAGTGCCCGCCACGATGACGTTCAGGGTCTTGCGTGACAAGCCACCGCCAGTAATCCCGTTCAGGCATTCTAGATCAAACGGCACCTTGTATTCTTGGGTCTGGTGCAGGAGCCGATACCGTTCCTCAATCTGATTTGAAAAGTCGTGCCCGATGTTGTTGTCAAAAGACACGGACAGAGCATCTTTCATCAAATCGGGAATCTTGCCGACCTCCTGCTTATTGTCAATCAGGGAAGCGGCCTCTACCACCGCATTGTAAAGCGCACGGTCCTTACAGAACGTTTCTGTATTCTCAATCAGCCAATCCAAAGCAGGGGCTTTAGAACGACGGGCAAGGGTGTTAACTAGATCAACCGACGCTTGATAGTCACCCTGACCGATCCCCTTCTGATTCGTAATCTCTACTAGCAGCTCATCCTGAGTAGGCGCATTGTTGTAATCGTTGAAATGGTTAACGATTTTGTTAAAAACAAGGCTATGAGGATTATCCGAGAAATATTCATCTTTCAGGAATGGGAGAACGCGCCGCGTGTATTCGTCATTGTGTAGCAGGTTCTCTAGGATTACGTCTTCAATTTGCATCATACACCCATGAAAAAGAAAAGGGAGGATTCATCACCCTCCCTATGTTACTACGGTGTCACTCGTCTGTCAATTCAGCGTCTTCTAGTGCTGCTTTAATCATGAAGAAATTCACGATATCGGCAACGATGGGTTGTGTAATGGAATCGGGAAGCTTTGAGCCGTCTTCCTTGATGGCAGCATAGTCAACGTTCATCATGTTACCGTCAAAGACAATGGAATGAATGGCGATAGTGCCACCGTTACAGACCCCGCTTGTCAAACGGATAACTGTTATCACCTTCCCGTCAAGATCAGCAGGGACAGGGAGGTTTTCAAAAGAGGGAAGCCTTGACTTTACCTCTTCTAGCAGTTCCTTGATGGCTGCATTGTTACTCATCGTCTGTCACCTCATTCGGTGTATCATGAACCAGCAGGAATTTCTGGCGGACGGCATCGTTGAATTCCTTGCTCTTCAGCAGAGGTTCCCAGAACTCGGCAGTATCCGTATCCTTGGCCCGATACTTGCCCTCTAGGACTTCGCCAGTAGCGGGGTCTACCTTCTGGAACCATCCCATTGACGGCTTAATGACAATCCCCGCTTCTAGAGCTAGGTCCAGAAGACCACTATAGCGAGTGATACCACCATCAAACATCACGGTAAGCGGAATCTTGGACTTCTCTTTCACGCGCCGCGACTTCTCGATATTGATCGTGAAGGTATAACCCGCCAGTTCGGTGCCGTCCTTCTCTTGTGAGCGGGAAATGATCCATGCGTCATTAGCGGAATATAGGATACCAGTACCGCCAGAAATTTGGGCCTTACTGTAAATTTCTAAAGTCTGATACGTGTGATTGATCGCAACCATAGGCAAATCCTTCATGGTCAGGTGCGGGGTTACCATACGGAATAGGGATTTCAGCTGCTTGGCCCGTGACATATCGGCAACGGCTTTTTCATTAAGCGCGTCCTCAACCTCTTTCTTGGAGGCGAGGTTGCCGATTGAGTCAATGAGGATCATGACATGGTCGCCCTTCTTCAGCTCTTGGAGCTGGGACATGATGTCAAATTTCAGTTGCTCAATGTCCGTAATCGGTGTATGGATAACCCGATTCGTATCAACCCCGAAGGCTTCGAAGTAAGACTGCGGGCTGCCGAACTCACTGTCATAGAAGAGGATAACACCGTCGTCATATTTCTTCTGATAGGCGGCAGCCATTACCAGACAGATAGAAGACTTAAAGTGCTTCGACGGGCCAGCCACAACGGTTAGGCCAGATTGTAGACCTCCGTCAAGACTACCAGATAGCGCAATGTTGATAGCAGGCACGTCGGTAACGACCTGATCCTTCGCCTCGAAGAACTTCGATTCCAGAAGACTAGCGGTCTCCTTGATCTTTGAATTCTTCTTCAGCCGTTCCATTAGACTACTCATAACCATTTCCTTTTCAATTAATCGATTCGCTCAATAGCGTAACCAGAAGGTGTATTATAAACCACTTCCTTGATACCTTTCAAGCGGATGGCGTGCATACATGCTTGGCAGGGGCGTGACATTCCTGTGTGGCCCGTTTGATCAAGTCTTCCAATGAAAAGGACTGACCCATTAGGAACATCACGGACCCCTGTCAAACAATCAACTTCCGCATGTAGATAGCTGCGGTCTCTTCTACCCTCCTCCCGATATTGATTCAGTTCTCGTTGAAGCGGATGGGTCTTCTTTTTGTTATAGCCCATCCCGATGATACCTTTCTTATGAACGAGAATCGCGCCGATTTTGTAAACGGGCATGTCGGATAGCTGACCCAAATGGGCGGCTTTTTTGATCATACCCGCATACCACTTCTCGGCGCGATTCGACAGCATGATGATCCCTTACTTGACGTATTGTTCCCACGATTCGGGGAAGCTGCAATTCTGTGCCCCTTTGAACAGGGGAGCAATCTGGTAATCCTCATAGCCAGCCAGACCGCAGCCAACCCGAGTTACGAAGAATTGTACGTCTGGGTTGGCCTTCGTGTATGCGACAAAATCCGCAATGTAGGGGCGAATCCTTGACAGCACCAAGGTCTCTACGTTCCGATCCTTCGTCGGGATGGCGTAGGTCATGCCGTAGTGACCAACCCCTTTACCCCATTCTGCACCATATTCAAGGGCAAGAGCTGCTGCCCCTGCACCATGAATACCCGCTTCGTTGGAGCCGAAGACGAAGACTTGATGCCGCTCGGGGCGGGTGTGGTCGCGGTGGAATTCGATCATGATTAGTCCTTAATTGTGATGACGCGGGCAGGCATACATGCCGCAAATGAAGGGGAAGTCCATATCAGGATCATAGTCCACGTGATGCGGCTTGTCAACCGTGGCGCACCCCTGAAGAATCAGAACTGTGACGAATGAAGCAAGGATTCTCATTTTTGAAAAGTCCCTTATGAAATGGTGACGGCCCTTTTGTTTTCCGAGTCACATAGTGCCCGCTGCTGCACACTAATCGCGGTGTCTGGTTTCGGCCGCAAACCGATCCTACTGCTAGGTTCTAACGGCCCTATTTCATGCCGCCAATTCTCTAGCGTTCACGCCGATCGCTGCGCCCATGAACATAACTATACGCTAGTCTTCACCCCGTGTCAAGCGCCAGATGATACTATTGTTAACACTCGGGTAGACCCCACTTGACAAATTCAAAGTTAAATATATTCGTGACATTGTTTTCACAAATCAAGGGGTGTGATAAGATGGGTGATTTAATCCTGAACATCCCAAAACTACTGGAAGGTCTACCTCAGTCTGTCTCCACGCTTGTTATCGTGCTGCTTGTGCTAATCGGCGTAAGGTGGAAGGAGAAGAAGACGAACGTAGAAGTGCGAAAGGTCGACGATGATATTCGTGGGCAGCAGATTGGCGGCCTGATGGCGCAAATCAAAGTGCTTACGGATCAGATAAAGACCTTGACAGAAGACATCGCGCATTATCAAGTGCAAATCGGGGAACTCCGTGGTCAGCTGGACGATCAATATCGACAGAACATCCAGCTAACCATGCAGTTGAAGGAAGCTAACAAGCGTATTTCAGAACTGGAGATTTCCCTTGCCCTATACGACAATGCGAAAACTAACGGTGTCGATGTTCGTCTCTTCCAAGTTGAATAAGGATCGTTCTTTGCAGTGCAAAAAGGCGGGTCTAGGTTTATCCCTAGCCCGCCTTTTTTGTTTTAGAATTCCCGATTCTTGTGCTTAACCTGCTTGCGCTTGTCAGCGTGCTTGCCCGCTTTCTTTGTCAGTAGCGGTAGCACCGTCGGGTTTCTTTTCTTGATTGGATTTGGAACCGAAGATACGATCCCACCCATTCGCGTATGCTTTGTCATCACGTGCCTTCCTCGGAGCCGATCCCTTACCTGCTTCGCTTGCCATTGTTCGTCCCGTATTTGATTGCGACATAGTGCCGTAGTGCCCGTTCCTCATCGGATAGCGCGTCGTTCTTGTATGCGTCCTTCATCAGGACGAATCCTGCGCAAAAGCCGACGAGGCCCAAGAGGTATGCAATCGTGTGGTGCTGCTCAATGTACTGAGTGACAATCGTGAACATTTCTCATTACCTCAGACGTTGTAATAGTCTTGCTGGATGAACTTCAATGCGTCATTGACACGGTAATCATCATAGACGTGTTCTGCCCATGCGTCAATGACATATTTTGGTACCGTGCAAAGAATTTCACAGCGGGCCATATTAAAATCAACCCTATCGGACGTGGGGTTGCCGACAATGAGGAGGAGTTCATACAGCCTGTCATCATGACATGAGTAGACCATTGCGATTACCTCGGAAAGAAGGGGTTCCGTAATTGGAACCCCTATAGTATATCAGGTTCAGGCTTCCAGAGCAATAGCGTAGCGCATGGAATCGTCCTCGCGGGTGAAGATGGCGATGCCGCGCTCGGCTACCCGAACTTGATACGCGCCGCTGATCATCTTCAGGTTATCGCGCTTCAGGTATGCGCGGAACTCTTTGGCGGGCTTGTCGCTGACTTGGATTTCAAAATCGTTCGAGCTGTCGTTCTTGCGATCCTGTACCACTAGGCTGATACCTTCATCGTCGGCTACGATGGTGACATCCTTCACACCCAGCACGTCGGCGGCTTTCGTCAGCTTAGCCAGCGTGTCTTCCGTCAGCGTGAACTCCACCGCGAACTCCTCGATGTTTTTCAGGGGTTTGGTCGGATGGACGATCAGAGCTTTGTTGCTATAGAAGTATTTGATGCCGCCTTTCTTGCTACCCTTCTCGCGGATGTTCACCCACTTCTCGGCAAACTCCAGCTCGGGATCGTTGAAGAGGGACACGGCCGCAAGGAATTCGTTCAGGTTATAGATGGCGAACTCTTGTGGGAAGTCCTCTTCAATGTCGGCCTCGGCCAGGATGTTGCGGGGAATGGCCATCGTGGAGAGCTTCTTGCCCTTGTTCACAACGATGGAGGCATTGATGGAGCTGTAGCCTTTCAGGATGGCGAGGGTCCGTTTTGACAGTTGCATGGTATTTCCTTTAATGGTTGAGGGTATTGCTTTACTGCAATGAATAGAAGTCTATCAGGCTTTCTTGTCGGTGTCAAGCCCGACCGTTAGCCAGTCTAGGGAGCGAGGCATGATCTTGTCAGCACCGCCGTGCTTGATTAGTTGCATAGCCGACATGACGACATCATGCGGCTTCAGTAGGTGCTTTTTGACATAGGACAGGGGTCTACCCGTGCATTCCATGTATAGAGCATGAAGCCGTTCAATGATCAGATTGAACTCCTGCTGCCGTGATGGGTCTGCTACCAGAATGTTCATGTTCCCGATTTGCATACTGGCGTAGTGGGAGAGCACAGAACAATTAGAGCTGATTACCCGTTCATGTCCTGCCATGAAGATCATCAATGCGGCTGAAGCCAGATTCCCCCATCCGATTGTACGGACTGGGATTCTCGACATCCTGATGACGTCAATCAGCTTCATGGCTGAAGACAGGTCGCCACCCATCGAATCGATGAACAGATTGATGACAGTAATATCCTCGCCCGTCATGTTGCTGTTCAGAATGAACTCTAGTGCGGGTTGCACCGATTCGTCATCGATCTCCGCATTCAAGTGGATGTTGGCGATCCTTTCAAACACGTCAACGTGGGTCTGCTCATGCGGTGGAGTCTCTACCCCCTCCACCGCTTCCATGGTCTCATCGGCTTTAATCGACATATCAAACAATCCTTGAAAAGTTGCCCTGTTTCTCGATCCGTAGATTACTCTCGAATTTGTCCACCACCTCGGGGCGATGGCTGATCAGGAACACGTTAGTGTCCTTGAGATTGTAACGTAGCAGGTTGATGAAGGATTCTAACCCTTCTTCGTCCAAAACGCTATCAAAAATTTCATCAAGGAAGAGAAGATTACATGAGAGGCTGTTCTTCAGCTTCGCAAGCTCCCGCCACGTGAACAGGATGGCGATATCAATACGTGCCCGCTCGCCAGCACTGAATGAAGCATATGACAGCTCATCCTTGAACCGCGACAGGATCTTCTCATTAAACTGCTCGTCAATTTCAAACGACAGGTTCAGGTTGAGGATTTCCAGATATCGGTTAATCTCCGCGTTCATATGCGGGACATACTGGGCTATGATCTTGCTCTTGATCCCGTTGTCCTTGATGATCGCGGTGATGATGTCATTATACTGCTTTTCTTCCAGAAGGGTGAGCCGCCTCTCCTTCAGGTTCTCCATTTGCTCAGACTTGGCTTTAATCTCACCCTTGATCTCGTCCCCGCTACCCGACGAATTCTTCAGCATCCGTTGCTGCTGGGTGATATAGGCCTGTAGGTCGCGGATACGGCCGTTAGTCGTGTGAACCTCTTTCTCAAGCTCTAGCGTCTTCTCTAGGATCGATTCGAGCTTTTCAATGTCGTCTCGCGTCTGCTTCAGGGTGTCCTCTAGGCGATGAAGGGATTCTGCATACTCGGCCTTCTTCGCTTCCTTCGGTCCGATGGATTCCTGTTTGAATTCTTCGGTGATGCCCTGTTTACACGTCGGACAATGGTCGTGGTCATGGAAGAATTTCACGTATTCATCAATACGGGAGACCTTCTTCTCAATGTCACGACGAAAGTCTAGGAGCTTCTGACGCTTATCCTTCCGCTGCTTGATCTTTTCACGAACTGGCGAGAACTCTTCGATGCGGCGATTAGCCTCCTCATTCTCCGCAAGGAATGCGGCAATCTTGTCCTCTGCCGTTTTGATGTTGGCCTCAATCGTCAGTCGATAGCCCTCTTCCTGTTCGGCCAGTGATTCTAGACCTTTCTTCAGGGATTGAATGGAAGCCTGTAGCCGTCCGATCTCATTCTCGACATTCGCAAGCTCTTCCCTGTTCTGATTAATCGTGGCAAGGTGAAGGCTGGCCATTTTTGAAAAGATGGTCAGATTGAGCAACTCCTCCACGATCTTCCGACGAGCACCTGCCGATAGTAACAGGAACGGGGTATAGCTCCCACCGCTGATGGAGATAACCTGACGGAAGCTTGCGATGTTGAATCCGAGTATTTCATCCTCGAACTTCGATTGATAGTCGCGGCTTGATGCGTCTTGGTCTACTAACTTCCCGTCGATCTCGATATCAAACACGGCAGGCTTGATTCCGCGCCTCACCAGAATCTGACGGCCGTTGGTCTCGCATTCAACCTCTACCAGACAGTCCTTTTTGTTGATTGAGTTTACAAGATCGGGCTTTGCGATGCCGTTACTAACCCGACCAAATAGGGCAAACTCAATCGCCATCAGGATGGTTGACTTACCAGACCCGTTAGGGGCCGTGATAACCGTAGACCCCACTTTGGTTAGGATGACTTCCGTGAACTGATTACCGTAGCTCCTGAAGTTTTTAAACCTTACTCGTTTAACAATGAACATTATTCATCCTCTGCAATCTCTTTAGCAGCGACGTAGATACGTTGAATCTTGGATAGCAGACGCTCCTTATCCAAATCCGTTTCAAGATCATTATAGATGAATTGGCCGATGATTTCAAGGGTATCTTTTGGCAACTCGTCTACCGCGTTCTCGGCTACCCGCACCGCGTTAGTCTCATCAATCACGTTCACGTCAAGCGGACCCGTCTGCATGATGGCGTCAAGATACCGCTCAAACATGATCGGGTGGTTCTTGGCACGGACGACGACCTTCAGCTTCTTACCCGCATATGAAGGAAGCTCCTTGATCATGCGGTCGGTGGCCTTCTTGTCACTGTCGTTATAGATGACGCGGAGGAAGATTTCTTCAGGGTTATGGATGAACTCTAGCTGCTCAGAGCCGTTGAAGATATGCACGCCCTTAACATCACCGTAGTCGTTCCACGTCAACTGGTACGGGGTTCCTACGTAGTGGATGTTCCCGCGACTGGACTTGTGGTGATAGTGACCCGTCCATACAGCAGTGAACCTCCCTAGCAGGTCTTTATCAATCTGCCCGTGGTCGGAAACGATGCCGCGCATATACTCGAAACCACCTAGCTCTAGGTGACCGATGACGTAGGCCGCGTCCGTCTCTTTCAATTGGCGAACGGACTCGCCATAGTTCTCCGCATTGATCCATGGAAGCATCAAGACGCGGACACCGTCAATCGTTACGGTTTCGGGGTTGGCGTAGACGCGGATGTTCGGATATTCAGTCGGCGTGACAATCAGCTCGACACTATTGACCGCGTTCGTGTTCTTGTAATAGGTGTCATGGTTCCCGATGATCATATGCATCTCTAGACCCATGGCTTTAACGCGGTCGAAGAACGTTTCTTTTGCGACCTTCAAGGTTTCAAAGTTGATGAACTTCCGACGGTCGAAGAAGTCACCCATTCCGATAACGGTTTTGATACCACGGCTTTCGATCAGCGGGAATAGCTGCTCATTGAAATAGCGGATCATCATGTCTCGGGTTGCTTTAGCGTCGCCAGAGCTACCCCAGTGGCAGTCACCGAGGATCAACCAATCACTCTTCATCTTCCGCCACCTCTTCATTGTCTTCTAGCAGACTTTGGATATCGAAGTCACTACCCTTCTTTTTCTTCGGGGCTTTCTCGAATAGTCTTTCTAGATCAGGGTTGCTGTTCTGCTGTAGGACTTCCATGAAGCCGATTTTAAAATCAGGGTCTTCGTCATCCAACATGCTAACCATTTCATCCACGTCGGCGCTATGGATTAGCTTGTGCTTGATGTAGGAATTCTTCTTCTCGATATGAATACGACGAATGAATGCGTAATAGGTGATTTGGGTCAGATACGCAAACGGGTTCTTTGATTTGTTAATATCAAAGTTCCTGAAGTAACGGACAATGTTTTCAACAGCGTCCCCGATCATCTCGTCCTTATAGGTGTAGCTTGCAAAGTTGAATTTGTTGGCGAGGTGCGTCGGGATCAGCATGATACACTGGGAAAGATACGCGGGAGGTTGTGGTTCGGGCTTCCCTGCTTCTTCTGCCTCTTTCCGTTGAGCATACCATGCAACAAAATCCGCATATAGACGTTCATTGTCCACGTAATTCGTCACCTTTTTCTTGCTATTCGGTGTCGGCGGGATTGTAGTAGGTTTTAGCTTGCGCTTTGTTGCTTCCATGATTTGCTCTAAGGGTTTGTTGAATCAAAGGGTGTACTATACAGGAATTAGTATAATATGTCAAGCAGGCATAACATAAACGATTGTTAGACACCTTTGCTTACATTCCTGTATCTCACCTACCGTCTGTCGGCCTGATGAACGGTTGTTGTATTCTAAGGCTTCGAGCGTATAATGACAAGCATCGAAACGGGGAACGCCCCACAGACCGAATAGGAACCCAAAATGATCGACTTCAGCAAACTGACCTCCAAAGACCTGCAAGCCATGATCCAGAAGAACATCGGCGAATTCTTCGGCGCAATGGCAGAAGGATTCAAGAAAGCCGAAGAGAAAGAAGAAGCCGAGAAAGTAGACTACAGCGCCTTCACCCTTGACCCACGCGACCTTGACCTCGCCTACTAATCAGACAGTAGAAACAACAAAGCCCCTGAAAAAGGGGCTTTTTCATTTGGTGCATTGTAAATACGCTTAACTGTAACCATACTAGGATTGCTTATGGCCATCACCCAAGATTCCATCCGCAAGTCGGCGGGGGATGGGCGGGACTTTGGAAACCGTCCACCTATCAGACAGTCGAACGGGGAGAACGCATCTACTGCGGGGAAGTCCTCATCCGAGACCTTCACTCAGCGCCCAGAGGACCATTCTGCCGTTGATACTGATTTTCATTTTGACCAGAAGGGCGCAATCTGGTATCCTGACGATCTCGGGTCAACTCCTAACGCATACTATGTCAAGTTTGAGGTGTACCTGCTGGATACGGAGAAGTCCACCAGTAAGGTGCGAGGGGATAGTCCTAGGGAGGTGGGGTTTGATGATGGGTTTAAACCGCGCTTCACTCAGGGTCTAGGAACCAGTGCTGGGCATACCCGCAACCTTGATGTAAAAATCCCCCTCCCCATCCCGTCCATGAAACGGGTGAATGAGATTATCGCAATGCCGATGCCTGATAGTGTGGTGAGCGACCATGCGGCGTCATGGTCACGGGCTGAAGGCGGGATGATTTCAAATATCCTAGCCCTAGGTGATGGTGTTGTTACTAATGGTATGGCTGGTGGAGAGGGGATTGCAAAGACCGCTGTCCTTGGGGCCGCTAACGGGTTTACTGGCCTCATATCACAGCTAGGTGCCGACGGTGCACAGACCCACTTGAAACTTCTAACGAAACGAGCGGCCAACCCACGGAACGAGTTCCTATTTGATGGTGTGAACAACCGTAGCTTCAACTTTCAGTGGAAGTTTATCCCGCGCTCACCCAATGAAGCTAGGACGCTTAAGGGAATCATTGAGAAGTTCAAGCTCTACATGTACCCCGAGCTGGATCAGTCTACAGCTGGCAACTTCTACCTCTTCCCTGCAATGTTTGACATCACTTTCATGCAAGGGAACAAGGAGAACGAATGGTTGTATCGGACTTCCACCTGTGCGTTGACCAACATGATAGTGAACCATACCCCTGCAGGTCAATGGATCGGGATGGATTCAACTGGGGCACCTCTAGGTTTCGACCTTACCCTTCAGTTTACGGAATCAGAATTCCTGCATCGTGACAGGTTCAAATCAGCATCTAATCCTAATGGGGTTGCGCGATGAAGCTATTTTCAAAACTACCGCTAACCGAATATCGCTTCAGCCAAGATAACTGGCTTCAGGTCAGGAACGTCTTCATCAAGCTAGGGTTGCTTGAATCGCTTAGGGACAATCCTGCGTTCTTGACTACCGTCACCCTGAACAGTGCTGAACGTGCGGATGTCCTAGCTCATAGGCTTTATGGGGACTCTAACCTATTCTGGACCTTGTATCTGGTGAACGACATTGTTGACCCGTCGGACTGGATAATGGACGACTATACGCTATCCAGATACGTGAAAGCCAAATACGATAACCCGATGGGAACCCATAGTGTGACCAATGATGATGGGACATCACGAATCATCAACAAAGGGTCTCCGTTCGGTACCGTCAATATGAAGCATGATACCACAAGAAATAGTAGTTTGTCAAATCAGCAGTATGAAGAGGATGTCAATGAACGGAGACGGACGGTAAGGGCCATCAGGAAGGAATACATAAGTGCCTTCTTGATTGACGTTGAACGGAAGCTAGGGTGATAGTGAAGGGGACTGGATTCTACGGGATTCGGACCCCTTTCGTTTGTTGGGTTCCTTCGGAACGGAATTTCTCTTTAAGATAACCATTAAGGGGACCCTAAAGGATACCTATGGAACCATAAGGACCCATGATTCCTTAAGGACACCTATGGAACGGAATTTCTCTTTAAGATAACCATTAAGGGGACCATAAGGAACCCAAAGGAATCAATAGGTTACCTAAAGGACGATTAAGGGATTAGACGCCCCTATCGGGGCCATTGCCTACGCTAAACGCTACGGCAATGAGACCTATAGGTTTAACATTAAAAGATTCAATCAAGGCAGGCACGGCAGGCGGACGCGATAGCGGACCGCCAGACGGGCGCGGCGATAGCCGCCTATAAATGAATAAGGGAACCTAAAGGACATCAACGGATCATATGGATAAGTCACTACCATTCATCAACACCTTTAGATCGATACGATTGACAAACAACAAGGGATTGGTCTATAATCTAACTTCAATGGTTGCTGAACTATCGATCTTTGAGGATATCTTCTCCAACACCCTATCAGGGGAGCTTGTGATAGCAGACGGTAATGGGGCGTCTGATATCATGAATGTCACGGGGAACGACAAGCTCACGGTAGAGCTGTTTCATGGTGAAGACATCCAAATTCATGAGTTCTATGTCTACGCTACCACCAACAGGATCAGGAACAATAACACTAGTGAGGTCTACAAGCTTCAATTTTGTTCCTTGGAATCCATCCTGAACGAAAACACGCGTCTCTATTCAGCCTTCACGGGGACGAATGCTGAATCAGTCCGTTCCATCTTCAGGAACTATATCGGGTCTTCAAAGACTCTAGGCGTGGAGGAGACCCACGGACAATTCAAATTTGTCATGCCTTCATGGACACCATTTGAAGCCATCAACTTCTATGCTGGACGTTCTGTCAGTGAAGAATCCAAGGGATCCTTCTTCCTCTTCTATGAAACCATGAATGGTTTCAATTTCAGGTGTCTGGATACGCTTTTAAAAGAGGAACCAGACTACTCCTACCATTACTCACCCGTATCAGGGAACCCTGCTGAGAAGGACATTACGAACATCAGGGAATATGAGGTGGTGTCAATGGGTGATAGCGTCAAGGGCGTGAAGGAGGACTACACTACACTCTGGACCCATGACCTCGTCAGGAAGAAGATCGTCAAGCGTCGTTATGAACCAGAAGGTCTAGAGCAGGCCAATGGGTTTGGAATCGACATGAAAGCCCGTAGGGACGTCTTCGGATCAGAAACAGTCTTCAAGCCAGAGACACGGAACGTCCACACTCAAACCAAGGACTATACGTATGACGCCATCCAGAACAAGGTGTCATCGATGCGTCGCTTTGGTAATCAGAAGATTCGGTTCCTAGCATTCGGCAACCGCGATCTCCTAGTAGGGAAGACCCTTGACATGAAGTTCCTACAGACACGGGTTATCACTGAAACAAACAAGGAAGACGCTGAAGACAAGACCCTTAGCGGTAAATATCTCATTACAGCCGTGCGTCATATTTTCAAAGCACAGGACTATCACGTATCGGTGGAAGTCGTCAAGAAAGTTTAAGGACAGATTGAAATGCTAGGGAATACCTTCTTTTATGGTGTAGTGGAATCACGGGCCGATCCATTGAAACTGGGGCGGTGCAAGGTCCGTGTCATTGGCGTTCACACTGAAAATACTGCGGTTCTGCCAACCAAAGACCTGCCATGGTGTGTCCCTATGCAACCCATTACATCGGCAGGGGTTAGCGGTATCGGGGTATCCCCTACAGGACCAGTAGAGGGTACCTTCGTCGTCGTTATCTTCCGCGATGAAGGGACGTTCCAAGAGCCCCTGATGATCGGAACGCTTTCTGGTATTCCAGAGTCCAAGGATCAAAACCTGAAGGATCGAAACAGCGGCACGGCAGGAACCCGCTATGATGGGGTTCGGGATATCGTAGGGATTGATGTTGAAGAAGGTGTTGATTCTTCTTCAGACAGTCAGGGTGATAACCAGACGTCTACTGGAATCGAAAACTCCCCGTTCTCAAGCGGCAACGTCCTACGGCAGGTTGAAGGTGAAGGGAACCGCAAGCAAACCCAAAAGCAGAAACAGTTCTCCCTAGGTGAATATACGTCTTCATTGATCAAAACGTCCGCCAGCGCGGTATCTGAAGGCGACGCCACGTCTGGTAAGACATACGGTAAGTACGGTCTGCCGTCCTACATGACGGTGAACGGGCCGACAACTAACCGCGCTGCAAATTCCCCAGCTCTACGATTTGTCCGTCAGGAATATCCTGAAGAGTTTAAAGGTCTAGTCCCAGCGTCCCGTCAATTCGACACGCAATGGCAGAAGCAGGCGGCAAATGATCCTGTAGGGTTTGAACGGAAACAGCGCGAGTTCCATGCTCAGGATACGGTCACCCCTGTGGTTAATGATATGCGGTCTTCTGGTGTAGACCTATCCGACCGTGGCCCAGCAGTCCAAGAGCTCGTTTTCAATACCATCACCGAATACGGCTCAGCATTTCCAATTACACGTGCGCTGGACGGTAAAGAAGTTGCTCTCATGTCCGACGCAGAAATTATCCAAGCGGTGCAGGACAACAAGATCAAGAATCTGGACAATGATTTTAAAAAGAAAGGCATTGAAGAACGGAACCTGATCAAGAGCAAGGCCACTGCTGACAAAGCAGCGCTAACCGACCTAGCAGGCGATGACGGAAAACTGACGGAAGAGGAAGTTAAGGCGATCAAGCGTAAAGCACGTGAAGGGCAAGCGATTCCAGCAAGCGGCGTCACCGAACCCGTAACCATCGCGTCCAATGATCGCAGCGGCTTCCAAGACCCGTTTGATCTCTACCCGCGTAAGAAATGGCTGAACGAACAGGACACGTCACGGCTTGCACGTAATGAGAAGACGGATCAGACCATCCTACGCGCCAAGGAAGCAACCCTAATCAAGGGTGTCGGGACAGCAGGCGGTGGGTCATGGGATGAACCCAAGAGTCCCTATAACGCAAAGTATCCATTGAACCACGTCTATCAATCAGAAAGCGGGCATGTACAGGAATGGGACGATAGCCCGAATGCAGAACGGATTCACGTCTACCACAGGGCGGGGTCGTTCACTGAATATCATCCAGACGGCACGGTAGTTTTCAAATCGGTCAAAGATCAATTTGAGATTACGGTAAAGGACAGGAACATCTACGTAGGCGGTAATTGCAATATCACGGTAAAGGGTGATGCCAACATCTATAGTCAAGGTTCCCTGAACATGGAAAGCGACGGGGACATGACAATTAAAACAGGTGCTAACCTGTATATCGGTGCAGAAGGGAAAGCTGAGATTGTTTCTAATGCTGATCTTCACCTAGGTTCAAACGGGAACCTACATGAGGGCGCAAAGAACATCATGATGAACTGCTCGTGGTTCCCACAGAACGTAACGGCTGGTGATTACGCAATCGGAAAGATTCGCGTGGAAGTTTTCGATGATGATGAGAACGTACCAACCGTAGAAGCATTAGATGAAGAGACGGCCTATAAAGCGGCTATCGAATCAGGTGCTATTCAATACGATAAAGCTACCGCACCCACGAAGGGTAAAGGAGGTGAGCTGATCAGTCAGACCAAACCCGATCCTGATATCCAAGACCTGAAGCCGAAGGCTGCCGACACCAAGGAAGTGAAGTGTCATGGTGATGATGCACTAGGGTCTGATCCTTTGAGCACAAATTACAAGCTCGCCGATCTAACGACTAGTCCAGTGCTGTCCAAGGTGAAATTGAAAGCTCAGGCTGGTCTAACCAAGTGCCAGATTTTTGATAATTTGTCTGCTTTGTCTAAGAACGTCCTAGAGCCGATCCGTGCGCGGTATGGTAACAATTTCATCATCACTAGCGCGTTCCGTGATGTTGGGGCTAATGCTAGATCGCAGCATCCGAAGGGGCAAGCGGTGGATATCCAGTTCCCACAGCTACCCGCTGATCAATACGTACACAGGGCGGAGGAGATTAGCAAGATCCTACCTTCTGGATATGATCAATTGATCATCGAATATCACGGGCGGAACCCTGTTATCCATATTTCCTATAACAAGGAAGGTAATCGGAAGCAGAAGAAGTCTACGCCAGACCTACGTACTTACTTCTCAGGTCTACGTGATAAACAAATGGGCAAGGTGTACGAATGACAGCAGCGGTAACACGGCTAGGCGATCTTTCAACTGGTCATAAAGGTTTCGTTCCAGTTCCAAGCGTACAGGCATCCCCCAACGTCTTTGCCAACTTTCTTCCAGTGGTGAGACATGGGGATTCTTACGCGGTCCACTGCACCAAGCATTGTCATCAGGGCGTCCTAGCGTCTGGATCGAACACGGTCTACGTGAACGGGAAACAAATCGGACGGATCGGCGACAGGATCAGTTGCACCGATCAGGTTGCTTCGGGTTCTAACAACGTCTTTGCCTAATACGGAGGGTGTATGGTCTTCCAGCCGATTAAACTGGACGTTGACCTAGTAGCAGACAGAAGGAAGGAAGGTGAGTCTGCCCCTTTGAATCTAGAGATTCCGAAAGAGGTTCAGAGGGGCGATATCGTAACCATCCGTATTTTGAACCATGAGGACGGGAACAAGTATGATATATCCGTCACCCATGGTTCCTTCACGTATGGCAACGGACTCATCCTATACACGGCCCCTAGTGATTACTTCGGACCTGTTACACTAACGATCAAGCACAACAACGGTGCGGTGTACGGATATGCCGTATTGGAAGACGGTACCGTATATGACGAAGACGGGATCATCAGTCAAGCAGACCGTAGTGACAACGGCTTATCCTTCAAGGGCTTCAACATCACGGCTTCCGTGGTTCCTGCTGAAGACATCGCCCCGCCAGTACCAACGAATACGGACGCGGGTATCCCTAATCCATCAGCACTACAGTCATACGATATCACGTCATTGTTTGGTGATATCGGTTCGGTGTCGTTCACCCCTGCTCCGAAGGTAGGAAACGTAGCCGATTACTACCTGCCTTCTGAGCAGTCGCGTATCCCAGACGCACAGAAGGGTCTATACCAGACACAGGACGGGAAGTTCAAGACCGTTCCGCGTAACAGTAACGTAACGGAGTCTGGTGGGGATATCTGGGACGGCTATGGGAAAGTTGGTGACGTAGGCGGCTCCCTAACAGTCATCAAGGGTTCCAAGATTACAGAACGGATCGATCAATGGGTGTTTGATATCGTCAACAATGAATTGACGGCCATCATGCCCGAAGATATCATTTCATTCTGTTTGACACACGCTACCTTCACGCCACGACTAGTAGGTGACCCGAAAGGACATACCTTCCTCTGGGAACAAATCAAAGGTGATAACACGGAAATTACTTGGTTGACGCCGAAGAATCAACCCAGCATGACGGTTCAAATCGGTGCAATCAAAACTGACCGTACCTTCCGCTTCTGGATTTCCAAGGGCACGCGGTATGAGAAGCACTACGACGTAACCATCTACGGCACCCCGTTTGAAAATATCGTTCATGTTCCACGTCCAGTCGGCTACGGTGAAAGCGACAACCATTTAAATATCCACGTGCATGATACGGGTCCGATTCTTCTTTGGCATCAGAACGTATTCAACAAGGGACTAAGAGTGAAGGTCATCCGCAACAATTGATAAGAGGCATAGAACAAATGGCAGTCAAACTAGTAGCATCAACCCGCACAAAACTAGCAGAGGCCATCATCGCAGCTATTGATGCTGGTGGTGCTGCTGGTAAACTTGTCATCTATGACGGCACGCAACCCGTCAACCCTGATACCGCTGTGGTATCACAGAAAGTGCTATCCGAGCATAACCTAAGTCATCCATGCGGCACGGCGCTAAACGGGGTTCTAACGTTCAGTGCTATCAGCGAGGACCAGAATGCTAATGCATCGGGAACCGCTACATGGGCACGGATTCATGATAGCACTGGTAAAGCGGTAGCAGACGTATCGGTTTCAGTTGTAGGCGGTAATGGCGACCTACAAATGAACACGGTTAACATCATCATTAACGGCCCGATTCGGTTCTCGTCCCTACAATGGACGATGCCTGGGGCGTAAACCGTTTTAAATATCCCTGAACGTTCAATACAAGAGGACACGGGGATATGGCAGCAGAGAAAGAAAACGCGAGAACAGGGGCGACCAGAAATGGTTTAGCCCCTGTTGGCGTTTCTAGTGGACCATCGTGCGGCTATATCCCAACGATTCCCTCTGGCGATGCGGTTGGATTCCAGCTGGGGAATGAAGCATATACCACTCCCGCTGGTGGTGATATCCTCTTTGAACTGAAGTGCGACGTAGCACTAGAAGAGATTACCGCTGAAGGGCATATCACTACCGAACCGATCGCGTCCAACGGTGAAGCAACCCACTATGAGAATATCGTAGTGGGCGGGAAACCGACACTGGACGGTGGACGGTTTGAATCTGAAATAACCCACTACCCGTCAGTCTATGATAGTAATATCAAGTCTGGTAACATCCAGACAGACGGCTATGCAGAAGTCTTCACAGCTGTTAGTGGTAGAATTGGTTTTGAACCTGTTGCTTCTAATGGTAGCGCCACGTTCTATCAGGAAGTCAGGGTTGAAAGGTTCCGTGATAACGACTTCATCCTTTCCAGTGGTTTTGCCGCTGCACAGGCTTTCATCGGTGGCGATAATCAGCTCAATCATATTACGTCTACTGGCCGAGCTGATACCATTGATTATCCGTTCATTGGTGGGGTGATTGATACACCCATACGGTCAGACGGTTATGCAGAAGTTGTTAACAGCGTCCGTGGGATCGCTTCTGCGCCATTAGCCATCCAATCAGACGGCTTAGTACAAGTCCTCTTTAACGTCACTGGTGATATCAAGACTGGCGATATCACATCTCAATCCCAGCGCGTAGAAGTCATCACCCTAATTGAAGGGAAGATTGGCGGGGAGATTCATTCAAGTGGTCGTGCCGAATTTGTCGGGTTCATATCCGTCAAAGGCGATCTCAAGACTGGTGATATCACGTCAAGTGGTATTGCCAATCAAGGTGTTACCGTCAAGGGCGACTCTACGCTTTCAATTGAAGGTGTAGGTGCGGTAGAAGTCAGGTGGTTTGGTATGGTGGAAGAGGGTGGCTTCCCTACCCCCGATATCACCTCCACGGGGCAAGCTATCCACTACAGAGAAGTTAGGGTAGTGGATAGCGCCCTAACCATTCAACCAAATACCATTACCAGCCGTGGTAGAGCTGAACACTATCAGGAAGTTGCCGTCACGGGCGATGTTCCGTTCGTCATCGAATCAAGTGGTCGTGCTGAAGCGGTAAACCTAGTCCGTGGTATCAATGATCAAGGCGTCATTGAATCAGTAGGTGAAGCAGAGTTCACCAAACCAAAGGACGGCTTAGAACTACGATATGTCTTTGGCTGGATTCGTCATGGTTCAGACCAGATTACTTCTCAATGGCGAATTGTTGAATTAGCCGCCGTAGAGGGTTCTTCTACATTAGGGGATATCACGTCATCAAGTGGTGTGATTGCCTCCTATGTCGAAGTTCTGGATTCTAACCTACGATTCTCAGACGGGATCAGTTTCCTAACTGGTAGGGTTGACTATGGTTTCGGTGACGGGGAGCGCATTGACCAGATATATGAGGTCTCAACCTCGCGGTCAATGGATATACCTCTTATCTCACCCGATCCACGATACGCGGTCAAACTGAACACCACAGATTTCAATCTGACGGACACCGAACTACGACGGGGAACTACAGTCTTTGAGTTCCGATTCGACTACGACTATCCTGATATCAAGCAGATTAAGGTATGGCTTGAAACGGAGGACGGACGCTATACGCTTGATACGATGCGCTGGACGGACCGTAGGTTCAATAACAAAGCGCCTCATATCCTATCAGCCCCTATCCGTGCGGTTGTTCCAGTCCACTGCATCAGCAAGAAGAGTAATCAGTTTGTCCTAGAGCTGGAATTCACGGATGGGGGACAAGCACGGTATCATAGACCTAGTGAATCATACCTCATCCCGTTCCAAGCGCACTTTGATAACAGGAATCCCTATATCAATATCGCAGACCACGAGGCGCTACTAGGATATGGATCGGAGACCACAACCCTGATTGCAGAAACTGACAGTCTACAGGTCGTCCGATACGTCTATGACGACATGCTGGTCGGCGGACCGTATGGTTCTCGCTGCACTGCCGTCATGACAGAATATGATGAGTTGAAACTAACAACGCTTGTCTATGAGGACGAGTTGTGGTCTAGGTTGCATAGCGGAAATACATACCTAAACGTTGAATACGTAGACTTGTCCAATATCAATATCGGTGGATAATAGAAATGAAACTACGCGGTCTTGTTACTTTCGAGTTTGTTAATAAAGAGACGGGGGAGGTGCGCACGGAGAAACGCGAGAACTTCTTCCACAGCGATTATTTCAATAAACTTTTTTACAGCTCGGGAGTTCTCGGCCGCGTGGCGATCCTAGGTGCTAATGAAGACATTTTCCCGCGTCAGAATCGTCATAGCGGATACTATCGAGCTCCTAGCATTCTATTAGGACAAGAGTCGGTCGGCATTCCTTTGAAACGGTTTGTTCCGAAGACAACGGAAAGCCCTGCCTACATCGAGTTCTATAGTATGTTTCTGCCAGACGATAGAACCCGTCTTATTCCAGCTATCGGGATCGTTGAAAACGCAGCATACACACCAGACTATCAGACAGCAATCAACCTGAACCCTCCATGCCTTCAGGAACCTACGGAATACCTGAACATCTACTATCGTGTTATTCTTCAGGAAGACCCGAAGGACACTGAGAATAGTGATTTCATCCGTGAGCTTTTCCTGAAGGAGACCATGGGAAATAAACTGCTATTCAACGAAAATGAGAAATATTTTTCGGCTTTCCGAATCAAGCAGGACATGGGGAAGAGTGGATGGGTTAACTATCTGACACTGGACGATAGTAAAAAATACACTGGCAAAACGACATATCCGATGTCGCTTAATAACAGCCTCCAATATGCACAGAAGAACGAATATGTACCAGAAGCCGCACCTCGTCAATATGATCAGATTCCTAATGAGTATCTGAATTCCGTCATCCGAGGTGGTTCTCCCTCTTACCTCTATAACAATTCAAAACTCGGAATCCATCCGTTCAAATTCACACCTGAAAGCTCCTCTGGTATCGGAAACGTCTTTGCCACGAACGCCAATAGCAATAGCAAATATTTTGACCCTGCTAATTTTCCAGTAGGTTCGGGGAAGATGTTTGCGAGCGGGCAATGGGATGGGAAGGATAAAAAGAACGCATTCCCCAGCCGATTCCAAGTCATGATTACGAAGACGGCAAAGAATCTCGCCGATATGGAATATCGCGTTTACGAGTTCCACGATTCGCCTACTGAAGAATGTCCGTTCATTCCAAATTCACTAAAAGAACAAAGTTTTAACGACTTCAAGAAAGAACAGTTTAGCAAGCCAGAGAACTTCCACCTAGACCATACCAGATATGGACTATGCGCATATCAGGAAAATCGTAGTCTGATTTTCTTCAATCGAACGGGTATCACCATCTATGATTTCTATAATGGTACGCTGACCCCGTTTGATGCGAACAGCAATCCGCCAGTCCCAGTGACCGACCTGCGGAATGTTCGTGTGGATATCAAAGGGAATATCTGGATGGCCTGTGCTGCTACTGGCCTATGGATGCTGAAGATTGATGAGGCCGCGAACACCACGACGCTGAAACAAATCGGGACACCACCAGGCTGCCAGCCGCGTGTGTTTGCAATCGATACGGATAACTATGGCAACCTGTTTGCTATCTGGTGGGGTCTTGGTCTGCACTATACCTCAGACGAGGGTGATACATGGGTTAACGCCATTATCAACTATGCGGATTTCTCCGAATACGATCAAGGCGGCCTTGATTCCAAATGGCGCTTTGTTAATCGACTGGTGGTGAACCCACACAGGGACGCCAAGGTAGGTAACGCCCAGATTCTGCTACTACAGCGCACGGATGAAAACACTGGTGCTACTAGTGCTGGCTGCTGGTATGATCAGATTTCCGCCACCGCCACGGGGATTACTAATAGAGAAATGCGCACGTCGCTTGCAACGGTAAGAGACAACCCACATATCGTTAGTCCCATTGTCGTTTCAAAACGGTATGATAAGTGGATTTGGGTTTCACCTATTTTCAGAAGCGTGAAGAGAACCAGTGTACTCGACGGGCAGTCTCAAACAATGTATACGGAGCTTAACTATGTACCATTTCAGCACAATGCAGAGCCTAGCGCAGTGTATGGTTTCCGTGTTTGGGGCGCACATTCATATGAGTCTCTACAAATCATCGAATCATGGAGCGACAGGAAAGCGGCCGTTACGGAGAAGGTACTCCTGCCGTTCACGGATTCAAACGACGGAATTAATGGTGAAGTCTTCGACGTTGAGCTAGATGAAAGTCTTATCCGCGAAAGACAAGATTCCGCCAAAACACGATCCTCGCCTCAAGGTAACGCGGTCTTCGTCGGGGCTAACAGGATGTTCCATATCGGGTCTGAATCATCGGCTGGAGGAACTCCGTCACTATCACAGGGGTTCCAGAACGTCCTAGTAACCAAAAACGAAAACCGCGAATTCGCTGCAACATTCTGGGGTTGGAACGGCTCCAAATGGGAGAAGGATTTCTACGGTTCCAAGAAAGGTCATGCGGTATATGAACCTGTAGTCAAAGGACTGACCGTCGCATGGAAAGACGGCAATGCTGGAACGACATCATTTGTTGCAACTGACAAATATACAGTCACCTGCTTTGACGGCCTCTTCAAGGACAATAGTTCTAAGCTCTATATCCGCGATACGGTCTATATCAAGGGACGCGAAACTATTAACGAGTTCTCGCCTAGCATCGTTACCCTTATTGATAGAACGTCTCAGGTTGGCCTGCTGGCGAATCCTAATATTAACGTGAGCTGGAACATCGACAATCTTCCATCAACCAAATATGAGGGATCGCCTGTAGTAACAGACGGGGACGACGACTATAACAACGTCGTCGCGCTCCTACCGCTGAACGAACAGGATATCAAGGACAAGTCGAACCATAGAGCTACCGCTACCGTGACAGGTTCTATCACAGTCTCGGGTGATAATCAGCTAACCCACCTAGGCGGCGCGAAGGTTGATACCGCGTTCTTCAATGGTAAGAGTGGCTTGACCTTCACTGGGTCGCAGTATGTCATCGGTCAAGAGCAATTTACGATTGAGCTATGGGTTTCGCCTAGTAGCTTCCCTAAGACTTCTCTAAATCAAATCCTTGTAGACCTACGCAACTCTGATAGTAGCGAAGCGGGGTATCTCGGGATCAACAAGCTAGGACAAGTCGTCTTCTGGGATGGTACGAGTGAGAAGGGTGGTGTAGGGAATCCTCTTGCCTTGAATCAATGGTCCCATATCGCCCTATCACGGAAAGTGGGTAATCAATGGGAACTAGCGGTTAATGGTTTTGTACAGTCTTCATGGATTCAGAACATTACGTTCACGACTCCTAAACGTCTAAACGTAGGGAAGCGGTTCGGTCTCTATCAATCATGGGAATCCATAAACCCTGTTTCTATTGAAGGGCCGATCTCGGGGCGGGAAGCATATAGGGTAGATGGTTCGTCCGAGGAAACGCGATATCTCCAAGAGATAGACCTACAGGCAGGCGACTACTGTTTTAGCGTCTACGTGAAAGCAAGATATAATTTTAGCAATTCAATCACCGTAAACGCGGGAGGACAGACATTCACGCTTTCCTATGATAAGAACAGAGATACGCTAACTGGTAACGGGTCAAGGGAGCTACTGTCCGACGACTGGGTGAGACTGGTAATGCCGTTTAATGTCACCACGCCAACCAAAGCCCGTCTTTCCATGCAAGGTGATAGGTTATCCTGTCCTATGCTGAACAAGGGTCAGAATCCGAAACCGTATGCAGATAGTGGCGAATCGGAAGATCAGCTAATCCCGTTAGAAGCTAACTCGTTTGCAGGAACGTTACAGGGGTATCATGGTTACATGTCCGATCTCCGCATCACGGTTTCCAAGAGTCGTTATAACGGGAACCTGTCACTCCCGACGGAACCATTCAAGACCTATAGCAATAACTACGGAGGCTGGCGTCTGAAGTTTTCCAATACCCACCATCAGGGTTCGATCGTTGGAAAACGGGAGCTTGTCGGGAACTGGTCTGTAGTATTCAGCTTCTTTGATGAGAACCTCTTCAAACACAGGAAGCAACGGCCTAGCCTCTTCTTTGGCGTGACCTCGGCGTCCTATATCAGTAACCTAACGGATATCGGTTATCGTATGGGTGCGTCAAGCCAAGACGGAAAGCCCGTTTACCAGACTTGGTTACAGAAATGGGCGGACGGTCAAACCCTAGAAAGCGCCTTCGCGTTCCGTATCAGTAAAGACCTTGCCTCAAACAAGATCATCACTGAATACAAGCCGCGGGTAACTTCTACCGTCTGGGTGAAGCTGGAAGAGGTAACAGACTTCGCGGGTATCCACTACATTGCATTCTGGCAGGAATCACCTGCTTTGGATGACAACGTAGACCCTGTGATAGCTCCAGTGGTGAACGTTGAGTATAACGGCCAAGACTACGTTTCAAAGGTAGGAAGCACACGGGACGCAACGGGAGCATTCCACCGCAAGTTCCTAGCAGTTGATAACTACTATGACACCGACTTCCGTATTCAGCTAGACGGGAAACTGGCGACTAATCATCGCTCGAACTATCAGAACAAAGCGGCACCGCTGGCGGGTGAAGTATACGTACACCAGCACGGTTCCGTTAGGTTCCATGCAGCAGACGTAGGGAAGACAATCACTGGTAAGGCTACCACCATCCATGATTAAAGTCTAGAAACGACAAAGCCCCCGAGGGAGAATATCCCAAGGGGGCTTTTTTATTCTGTTACACCATCAGGAGCTTTCTTGCCACGTGGTTTACTTTCTTCAGGAAACAAGTAACGATGCACCGCCTTGACATCGTAGTTTTTCGTTACTAGTTTATGGAGGGCGTCGGCTTCGAGGTGTAGGACGGAATCGAGCAGGATTAGGAGCTTCTGCTGCTTCCGTTTCAGTGCACCGTAGTAGTCGCTTTCTACCGTGAAATGGTCCAGCTCTTTTAGTGCCTTATCGATGGATTGATACGGGACGTTGTTATCCTTATTCGGGTTCGGACCGATCTCAATGAACGTCATCCGATCAGCACGGCGCATCAGGTCTTCCAACTGGACACGGCGCTTTGCTTTTTCAAAAACGGCTTTGACCGCAGGATAACCTCTAGCGCCTAGTAGATCGATCAGGTCTTGACTGACGCTATCAGAGGTATTGATCAAGTGCTGAGCCGATAGCTTCATATTCACCCTCTTTAACTTTGAATAGGTTGATGTCCTCCATCATGCGGCTCATGCGCTTGGAGATGAAGAATTGATAGAGCTTCTGGATATTACCGTTAGGCTTCTGGGCATATGCCTCAAGAATAGCAGAACGGATATCATCAGGGATGAACGAGAAGTCGATTAGCTTCTCATTCAGGTCATAGCGTTCCTTGTGGTCACGATAGACCTTGGCAGGATTATCTAGAAACTCTTCCTTGAGCTTCTTGGTGATAGGGAGCTGCCGTTTACCCGTCATGATTGAATCAACATCCGAACGGACATTAGGAATACCATCAGACGCATCACCCGTCAGGATCAGCTCCTGAAGATCGCGCTTCGGGTTATCTGTGTTAATCCATTTCTTCATGATCGGGCTATACTGGGCAATACCCTCTTTCGTATGGAGCTGCTTATAGTCCTTATCACTGGATAGGATCAGGGTAGGCTTATCGCCGAATTGCGTAGCCAGAACTGCAATAATATCGTCGGCTTCCGCTTTAGGAACATAGACCGTCTTCCATGGCAGGACTTCCTGTAGCTCGGCGGTAACAGTCTGGGCGATATCGAAGAACATCTCCCAGTCCACTTTATCGTTGGATTCGCGGTCCCGCTTGCGATTGGCCTTGTATCCTTCAAACACGTCACGACGCCAGTAACCGTCCCGTGAATCGATAGCCAAAACAGGAGCACCGAATCGTTGGGAGAACTGCTTCTTATAGGAAAGCAGGGTCATGAAGATCATGCCACGGGCAAGGTCTTTGGAGAGCCCGTTCTTCTGATTCTGAAACAGAACGGAGAAGAGGGTCTGTGATAGATCAATTAAAATCATGGTAAGAGCACCTAAAGAAAACGGGGATAGGCTGATTATAACCTATCCCCGTTCTTATTTCAACTTAATTACTCATCAGCCAGTGAGCGGAAGAAAGCTAGATCGTCGTCTTCTTCCTCTTCCTGTTTCGGAGCCGCCTTCGCGGTCGGCTTCTGGGCTTCCGCCGCCTCTTCCTCTTCTACAGGCTTAGCTGCCTTCTTGCGCAGTGCGTCCATCTTGGAGGAAGCGCCGTACTCACTACCAGTGGCCTTGGCGACCTGCTCAACCTCATCTTCGTTATGGTGAGAAGCAGGGGTGTCCGTACCGAGAACCTTATTCAGACGGGTGGTTAGCTCGGCCTCTGATTTGAAACGAGATTCGGCAAGGAACTCGTTCAGGTCAACCATCTCTTCCAGAACGGCCATCAGTTTGTCTTCGTCTCCGTCATACAGATCACCAGCGGCCTCGACCTGCGTGTCATCAGTATTAGGATAACCAGCAAGCTTCTTCTGCTTGTATTTCACAATACAGCCATCAAAGAAGCCAAACGGATCGCGTGGTTCTTCGCCATACTCGGCAGGCGGGTTCATCGCAGCTAGTAGCTTGTCAAAGATCTTTTGACCGAATGAGAACAGTTTAACCTTACCTTCATTCTCAGGATTCTTCGGGTCTTTCAGAACTAGGATGTTGGCAATGTATTTCAGGCGGCGCTTACGGGAGCGGGCAACCTCCTTATCGGCTTCAAACCCACTGTTCCAGAGTTTTGAGTTTTCGGCACAGCAAACGCACTCTTTGCCGATAGTCGTCGGGCACTCTTCGATGAACCACTTGCCGTTGTGTTGGAACCCGTGTGAATAGGTCTTGACATACGGCATAGTATCTTCGGTTTTGGCAGGTAGGAAGCGAATCACACCATACGCATTACCAGCAGCGTCTACCGTCGGTTTCCAGAAACGATTATCTGGGCCATTGTTGAAAGCAGGTTTCTTCGCGCCTTCCTGAATCTTCTTCAGTAGGCTAGTGGCGGCTGAACGGTTTAGAGCACTGCGATTGATAGCTGTCATGTTTGATAATTCCTTTGATTGTTGGATGTTTGTGGCCAAGATCAGCGACCACGGATATCATTATAAGGGATACTGCCCTATTTGTCAAAGAAGGGTCTGGCGATCTTTGCAACCCGTTTCATGTCGGGTTTGAAGAATGCCTTATACTTCTCTGCACGAATCTTGTTAGCTGACCAGATAACGTCATTGATGTCCTTGGAAAACGGAATCAGGTTATCCAGAGCAACATAGGTTTCTAGGCTGACCTGATTGTTCAAGAGTAGACGGCCGATAGCAGGAACCTCGAACGGAGAAGGGGCTTTCAATGCCTCGATGATTTGGCCTCGGTCGTTCCTGATCGTCTCTAGCTCCTGCTCAAACAGATAGTAGAAACCGTTTGTTACCTTTAGATGATCGGATTCCGCTTTCCTAGCAGACGGGGTATCTAGTTCATCTAACCAGACTACCTTATTTTTGAAAAGAGACAGTAGGCGCAACTCCAGTGCTGCCTTGGTCTGAAACTTCCCAGCTAGTGCGTTTGCTAGGACATAGTTGCGCCCTAGATTTTCCTCGCCAATCGGACGGGGGCCATATGTCGGATAATCATAACCGCGCTGGGTGAAATGTAGTTTCATTCCAAGGAAAACCGCATAGAGAGCTGCACCATTCATCCCATCACCTATTCAAATTGATATTGCGGCGTCGAATCGGCGCGAAGCATTCCCCGCTCAACCGCGTCGAGACGAAGCTTTTCCTTCAGTGAACCCGTGATATATGGCGTCAGCCATTCAGGTTCCCATTCGATCATATCGGCGAATTCTAGCACCGCGTCCAGAATCCCGATTTCCTTCTCAAGTGCGATCCGCTCGATTTCCTCGGCAAAGTCCATGCGCTCGATCCAGTCTGGCGTAGGTTTGTTGCTCATAGCGTTAGACCATAACAAAAAATGCAAGGTAGATTACGAAGGCGAAAAGCAAAGTCATCGCGGTCAGCAGTGGGACTAGCTCCACTGCTTCCAGAATCAGACTGCGGCGGCCGACATACTTCTTGCGTGCTTCTTTAAACATGATGAATTTCCCAGAAATGCTTACGGATTGCGACAAGCTCGGATCGCGGGGTATCCTCGGGTTTGAATTGGAACTGCTGCACAAACCCTTCACGTGTTACCATGAAGATCGTCTGATCCTCTACCGTCTTGCCTAGGGTTTCCTTGATCATTTGGGTGTAGAAACCTAGCTGCTGGCGGTAGTTCTGGATTTGGTCAACGGTCTTTGCTCTCCGACTATTCTTGAAGTCGAGCAAACACAGTCTACCGTGCTTGTTCACGCAAAGCAAGTCAAACCGTCCAGCGATTCGGAACTGATCGGACCAAACAGGGGTTTCCATCGCCACCACTTCCTTTACGTAGGCGCGTAGCTTGGGGAGGGAGATTTTGAACATCCTCGTGGCCGTCACTTGCTCGGCGTTCTCGGGTTCGGGTTTCTCCAACCCCTGTAGCTCGCATTCAAACAGGTAGTGAAGATGGGTTCCGACATCCGTGCTTTCTTTGGAGATTCGGTTAGCCTCCTCTTCCCCGATCCTCACCCGCCACTCATCCAAGAATGAATGATCTTGTGACGCGGCGAGGACCGTAGTAACAGAGGGGTAGCTCCCTTTAGGGGTCAGGTAGAATCGCCCAATCCCTTCCCTGTTTTCAGTTTCCATTCATGCTGTCCCGCAGTAGCATCTCTAGCTCAAGGAACTGTTTCAGCTCTTTGATGGAAATATCAAAAGCTTCACTGTCGAATTTCTCACCGCTACAGTTCTTGACCAGATCGGCGGCCGTTGAATTGGTCACGGCACGGATGATGTTCAAAGCTTCAACTCGTTCCTTATTCATCGATCCACCTCACCAGTCACAAAGTCCGTGGTATCAATGCCCACCAGAGCACGGATTAGCGCATCATCTTCGCCGTCTTTGTTGTACATGCTATAGACACGAGACCAGAAGGATTTAATTAGCGACTCCTCGCCCGTGTATTCAAAGGCGAACGGCTCGCGGTTCATGCGCTGGCGGGCAATGGTCTTGCCTAGGGTCTTGTCGAAGTTATCGTCACGCTGGCAAACCGCAACCCCCGCATAGACCTCATTAATCGCATAGTCAATCTGGAAAGCGTATGTCACGCCACCAAGATTGTCGATTTCATCATACTGCAGCTCGTCATATTGGTCGCGTAGACCGTAGCGGCTATAGCGGTAGATGATGGGCGACAGGTCGTGGTTCTTGTCCATGATCTCGGTCCAGTGGGGTTTCTTGCGCTCGGCCTCTTGAGCAACCATCTCCGTATACCATGCAGGGCTGTTATCGGCTTCCGCTACGATGGATTCAAGAGCTTGCAGGTCTTGATCCAGTCTGGTAACAAACTCATCCAGATTGTCCAGACGCGTGGTGATGGCTTCCTGATTCTTAACCAGAAGCTCCATGGCTTCTACGATCAGGGATAGGGATTGCTCAACTGCGGGGGTTGCGGTTTCACTCATGGTGTTGTCCTTACAAATTGTTGGAAGGGTTACTACATTGAAAGTGTCGCCATTATACGACACCTGTTTGATTTGTCAATCTCAGAATTCCTTGTGCGGATTCCCGACTTGGAAGGTCTTCAGGCCGATGGAGCGCCATGCACGGCAGACGCGTGGGCGATCTTCAATCACGGCACGCACGTTATAGCGCGGCGCAATGTCACGCCAGAATACGTCAAGTTTCACCTCATCATCATGGCGTTCCTCGTCACCTTCAGGGCGGCAGTGGAACTCAAAGAACGGAATCTTGTTCTTCTTCAGCCAATCCAGCGAAGCCTGCTTATGGGCAGCCTTCCGACCAGTCAGAACGATGATATACCATCCCTGATGGTGAAGTCCATTGACGATAGCTTTCACCTCACTATCACAACGATCATTGATCGCGGCAGCCGTGTCGTAGATATCCCGTTTCCCGTCATGATGGGAAATGGTTCCGTCAAGATCGAGGATCAGTGCTTGCGGCTTAGTGGTATCGGGGACATAGGTTTTTGAAAACTGCTTGTCCCACGATTCCATCTGCTGGGCGATGACACTGGGGCCAACACCATAGCGCCGACGACTGTCGCGGGCAACCGCCTCTTCATAGGAGATAGGGAACAACCGTTCTTCCACCTCATAACCAGCCCCTTCGAATCGGTGGGTTAGGGAAGCGCGAGTCTTCGGGTTCAGATTCGTGTCACTAACAATAACGTCACGTCCGTTCTGAATGGCAACGTCGATCAGCCGTTCATGCTCCCGCGTGACATCCTTCTCCCATTGGAACTTCCACTTAGACCAATCGAGGCCGTCGTATCCTTTCTGGAACATGATCCCCTTACGGATACAGTCCCGTTCGATCTTTTGGAAGCTAGGGTTCTCTTTGACGAATTCGTCCGCCCAAGTCGATTTACCGCTGGCAGAAACCCCGATGGTGAGAACGGCTTTCATTTCTTAAATCCAATCAATGATGTTCAGGATGGTGGAGACCAGAAGGAACCCGTAGAAGACAAGGTTTCTGGCCCCTCTGTCAGGAAGCCCGTAGGAGCAAGCCAGCCAGAAGACTAGCGCCCATAGACCGAGAGCATGATACACGTTCAGGGAAATGATTGCAAGGAACAGGAGGGCGGCCGTGTAACCCAAGACGTAGGAAAAGAGACTCATATCACTCTCCTTTGGTGAAAGTTTCTTCAGAGATATCGTAGAGGGTGAACTCATCCCCGAACCAAGTTGATCGGCGGCACACCTCCCACTCATGGCAATCGGGTGTCCCTTTGCCGACCGTAGCATACTCGCCTACCACTTGGAGGTAGTAGCCGTTCAGCTCATAGGTCTCCACTCCCCATTCATCCATGATCCCGTCGTTCAGGTCGATCAGGAGGGGATGTTTGAAAAGGCTATCATGGAGCTTTCCGAAGGCATAAGACACCGCTGCGCGGTGCTTGATTTTGGTGTCAGGGGTCACTTTCATTTCCACTATCTCCAAGAGGCGATGGAAACATAGTACAAAAAAGAAAAGGGGCCGTCAAGCCCCTTTCATCGGATCATTTCATCCGTTCCTTCCGCACAACATCATAACCAATAGCCTCATACTCCTCATCTTTCGCATATTGGTCAGGAGGAAGTCCGAGGAGCTTCATCAGGCACTGCCACGATTCACCATGACCCCATTGCTGGAACAGGCTGAAGTCGGCAACATGCGCCATCTCATGATAGACGACGTTCCGTAGCACCACGCTATCTTTCACGAACATCTTTGAGGAAATTTCAATCCAGAACTGTCCTTCGTCGCATCTGGCCTGACCCATGGTAACGGACAGTCTACCATTCAATCTGACCTTCGGCAGGACTATCCGCTTCCCCATCTTCCGCTGCAGAATCCCATGTGCGTCCTTGGTGTATTGCTGCACCAAAGATAGCACCGCAGTTTCTCGGCTTTGTGGATACTGGCGCAATTCCTGCGCGATTCGTGTAAACGGATTTGAAGCAGCAGTCTGGATTCTCATAGCAGGGTTCAATGGCGAAGGGTGAAGGTTCCAAGGTTTCCGACATCATAACCTTGTATCCTTGTCTAGTCAAGCTTTCAATCTGTGGCACGTGACTTTCATCACTGTTACGGATGAAGGCCACCTGCTTCCCACAACCACACAATGCTTTCACGTTCATAGCTGTTTCCTATAGATACGGGTATGTAACAGAACAATCCTAGGATGTCAAGATGGCAGGTAATGAAGCCCCACAGGTCTACATGAATAACCCTAAGCTCAAGTCGGCGGGCGTTGAGGTGGAGTTCTCCGCTCATCATGTTGAGGAGCTGAGGAAGTGTTATGAAGACCCGATCTACTTCATTAAAAACTACGTCTACATCACCAACATTGACAAGGGCGTGATAAAGTTCTCCCTGTACGATTTCCAAGAGGAGATTGTGCGTCTAGAGCTGAAGAATCGGAAGGTCATCATGGTGCTTCCCCGTCAGGCGGGCAAGTCTACCACGACGGGGGCTGCCGTTCTCCACTATGTTCTTTTCAATGAGAGTAAGACGGTTGCGATCCTCGCCAACAAAGCGGCAACCGCACGGGAGATTCTGGGGCGGGTAAAGGACATGTATGAGAACCTTCCCCACTGGATGCAGGTTGGCGTTAAAGAGTGGAACAAGGGTAGTATCGTCTTGGGAAACGGATGCAAGGTCATCGCGGCTGCTACTAGCGGTAGTGCTATCCGTGGACAATCTGTGGCGTGGCTAGTTCTGGATGAGTTCGCGTTCATTCCGACCAATCAGGCAGAGGAGTTTTTCCAGTCAGTATACCCGACCATCTCATCTGGTAAAGAGTCCAAGATTACCATCTTCTCCACACCGAAGGGGATGAACTTCTTCTACAAGATGTGGACGGAGGCCAAGGAAGGGAGGTCGGATTTTGTTCCATTTCGCGTAGAATGGCATGAAATTCCTGGCCGCGATGATGAGTTTAAAAGGAAGACGATTGCTGACGTAGGTCAAGAGACGTGGGATCAGGAATATGCGTGCGAATTCCTAGGTTCAGGGGGTACCCTGATTGACGGTGCTACCCTACGGACACTCGTCCATCAGACACCAATCAAGGTCTCCGATTCCGTTAAGGTCTATGAGGGGCCGAAGGAAGGAAGAACATATTTCATCGGGGCTGATATATCGCGGGGTGTAGGCGGGGACTATTCGGTGGCACAGGTCATCGACATCACTGAGATTCCTTACCGTCAAGTTGCGGTCTTCAGGAACAACCGTACAAGCTACCTCATGATGGCAAGGATTCTGGCTGATATTGGCCGCAAATACAATGATGCAGCTATCCTAGTAGAAACCAATGATGTCGGTGAAGCGGTAGCGGATTCCCTATATGCTGAAGAGGAATACGAGAACACGCTCACCACAGGGAATGCACACGGGAAGGTTGTACTAGGTGCATGGAGAGGTGGGGTTAACGGTCTACGCACTACGGTTAAATCTAAAAGCGTAGGCTGTTCATCCCTGAAAGCTCTAGTAGAGTCCAGTAAGCTGATCATCAATGATGCGGACACGATCCAAGAACTAACATCATTCATCGCCAAGGCCAAGTCCTATGCCGCCGATGAAGGAACCCACGACGATCTAGTGATGGCTTTGGTTATCTTCGCATGGGCTTCAACCCAAGACTATTTCAAGGAACTGAATAACACGAATTTTAAATCAAAGTTTATTGAAGAAAACACGGAAGCCATGATGGAGGAACTCGCCCCGTTCGGCATCTTTGATGATGGTTCCGACGAATTAGAAAACGGCGTCGGGTGGCAGATTATCAATCTCTAAACAAGACGAAAGCCCTATAGATATTTCCATCTATAGGGCTTTCTATTTTCAGAGGATCACCATGCCAGCAAGTACCGAAGTGAAGTATTTCCACCATGCAATGAAAGGAGCACCCGTCATTTCAGCGGAGAAAGGTAGCGTCGTTAGATGGCTAAATGCGGTTCTCGTTGACGGCTTTGGTGAGCAGACGGTCACTAGCGTGTCCGTCTCTGGAAACGTTGCCACCGTAACGTGCGCGGGGCACGGTCTGCAAAAACACTGGGTGATTAGCATTTCAGGTGCAACCCCTACACAATTGAACGGGGAGCATCGCATCACGAAAGCCTATAAAGATACGTTCCAGTTTGAAACCGTAGGTGTTGCTGATGGGGCTGCTACTGGCACCATCAAATTCAAGATTGCCCCAGCTGGCTGGAAGAAGGTCGCACAATCGGCAGACGGATTCAAGGCAGTCTATAAGTCGGAACGGCTCGGGTTTGATCAACCGCTATTCATGGCTGATGACACGGAAGAACGTCAGGAAGGATTTAAAATCTTCACAATGTCGTGGTTTGATAACTTCGATAGTTATGACAAATCCCAAGAAGGAGCTTACCGCGCTCGTTGTCCGAAAAAGAATTATCATACAAATAAACTGTTCTGGGCCATGGTAGCGAACGATCATTTTTGTTATCCGACATATTGCAACGATTCTAGTAGTGGTTTCACGTCGAGTAACGGATATTCGCGGTCCCTTATTTGTTGCTTTGGGGCTATGAAGACAACGAAGGCAAACAACAAATATAATGGCGTTATTGGCGGGGCTATTGACTCCAGTTCTTACTATAACGGAATGATTACAACAAGTGACCGTGCGTCTGACGGTGTATTTGCTGCATCCTCTTCAAGTGCTCTTCTGCAGAGAAACTACACAAGCATAGGGGAACATATTTACCTTGCACCGTATACAACCGTTAATAGAGGCGGTCTCGGATTTATTAATGAATCGGACTATTCGATTTACATTGAACGTCCGTTATGGGTTTCTAATAACGTAGCATACGGGTACATGCCTGGGTTATACTACTCCCCCATGTCATTCAGACCTTCTGATACCGAACCCGTATTTGTGGAAGACGTAACAGCGGTCAAGCCAGATAATCTATTAATTTGGATGCCGACGTATAATCATGGCATCTACCTAAACGCGACAAAATGGTAATCTGCGATGAAACTTCTACCATTATATGATTACCTCGACGGCGAAACTAACGGCACCTCCACTGGTGTTTTAAATTGGCGTTCAGACGACGTAATCCTGCCAAATACGAACTATCTGGATTTCTCAAAAGGAATCCCGTCTATTGATTATGGTTCGCTGGGAAAGTCCTTTACTTTGGAATTCTGGGTGAAGGTTAACGCGGCTCCAGCTAGAGGATATTCTTCCATATTCTCGCACGTCAATAACTATAGGAACCCGTTCTGCGGAATCAACACCGAGGGGCGGGTAGTTCTCTCCGTTCCGATTTCAACCGACGTCGTTTCCCCGTCGGATATGATTATGTCAACCGATCCCGTGACGGACGGGGCGTGGCATCATGTCTCATATTCATATGATGGTAGAAACTTCACCCTATGGATTGACGGAAACCGAGCGGGTACGAAAGCCGCCAGCGGAAACACAAATACAAACCTAGGTCTAAAAATCGGATTCGGATATGCGGGTGAAGTTGATACCCCGTTTGACGGTGGTATTGCTGGGATGGTCAAATTTGACACCATCAATGAACCGAAGCAGAATCTACCACGTCGGATTCCAGACCCTGCAGAAGACGCGCCAGACATAGGTTTCGTCGTCATTGAGGGCTTTGTTACTGCTATCGAACCCGAGGAATCGCAGCGCGACTTCGGCGAGTTCCATTACGAAACTCTAGATGATATGATTCCCGCTATCCGAGGTGGCACTCTGATCGGCGGTAACTATTCCATTACTGGGACGGTTAAGAAGGCTGATGAAAACGGAATTCTTCGCCCTTTTACGGAAGCAATCGTCTTCCTTGCCGATCAGGAGACGGGCCAATACCAGCGGGAGCAGGTTGAAACCCCTAACGGTCTGTTTGAGCTTCCAGACTTAAGCGAGAAACGGAAATATTCCGTTTTCGTAAAAGACGGACGCGGGAAAGCTTACAAAGCATTCATTGATGTTAACGCGCCTGCCGTCTTGGATGTTGTCTTGGAGGAAGAGACACAGAAGCCGCCTAAGCCAAAAGCCTATAAGGTAGCAGGTAAAGTCCTTGACCACACTGGTCAGCCAATCCAGCGATACGTAGCGGTCCATTCCCGCGCTGATGGAACCCTGCTAGGGATGACAAGATCGGCCGTAGACGGAACCTATTCAATCGAACTATCGGAGAATGATCCCGTCTATGTTGTATGCCTCCCCAACAATCAGGAGGATATCAACGCGAAGATTTTAGACCGCGTGATTCCAGTCCAGAAATGAAAAAAGCCCCTTTCCTTACGGATCGGGGCTTTTCTTTTAGCTCCAGCTGCGGTGCCGATTGCGTTTGAAACGTGAAAGGGGAAGGAACACGGCCATGACCCAGTGCTGATGGTCGATATCAACGATAGGGCTTCTAACGTGATTGGCCAGATATCGTTTAATGGAATGGTTCAGGGATTTTGAAGCACCTACCTTAGAAGCAACATACTCAGCGCGCTTCCAGTTCATACGGAGCTTCATCCTCTTTGTAGTGTTGGCGTGTAGACCCTCAAGGAACCCTTCCATGATACGCATACGGATAGCAGGCGGCATGTAATGGAAATTGATCCCGTACCATCCATCTTCCGTAACAGCCGTACATAGGATCAGCGGCATAGTGTCCCAATATGGCATCTCATCCTTTGTCTTCGGATCATACATGTAAGCATAGAACTTACCTGGTATCGGCTGGCTTGTAATGCGCCCCAGCTTGCTGGTCCGTGTCAGGGAAGCATGGCCGCTAAGAGCCCGTGTATTCTCCATGAACCACTTGATGGCCTCACGGGACATTCCATCGATTCCCTTCTCCCGTCTAAACTTTTCAAATTGTTGACGTAGCTTGATATAACTCATCTATCGTTCCTCTAGAAACGGGAAAGCCCGCTAACCATATGATCCTTATTTACAGGACCGCATGGAAAGCGGGCTTTTGCTTTAATCGATCTTAGCAGTCGCAGTCACCTACTAGGGCAGGGTTTTCAATAGCAACCCCGTAGGAGCCCTCTGGGAAGATCGGTCGGCGACCACGTAGCTTAGTGCCACCTACGTCGATTACGAACAGTGCGTGCCAGTTGTCCTTTACTAGCCGCTTGACCATCTCGGCGGTGACTTGACGGTAAGCATGCTCGCCCAGATAGACGTAGTCGGTCTCGCTCAGGTCCAGCCGTCCAGTCTTGATTCGCAGGGCCAGCTCCGTGCTCGTCATGCGAGATAGGTTGGCCCAGTGAGCACCACGGTACTTGGCAACATCCTGCATATCCCTGACGGCAATGTAATCATGACCGTATTCGATGGCGGCGACGTTCCAGAACTCCTGTTCTGGCTTCCAGTCATCTTCCTGCTTGTTTTGCGGGTATACGCTGTCGTCGAGGGTGACGGTGACATCAGCCTTAACGACTTCATAACCCAGCGGCAGGGTGTTACTGCCGAAGATTGACAGTAGAGCCGCTTGTGGGTTTTCAAAAATCGTGGCATCCTCGCGGAATGTGACGAACAGAGGGACTAGCTGATCATGCTCGCCAGCGGGTTGATTGACGAGGCGGACATAGTCACCTGATCGGTGACGGACAATGTATCGTTTCATGGTGTGTTCACCCAAATTTTGATGAAGTTCTCGGCGCTGATATTGTTCAAAGTGATTTGCTTATCAGCGAGTTTTGCGGACCATATCAGGTCTTTGGAAATGATGTAGGTTCCTGCTAGGTTCTCTTCGACGTGCATATTACCAGACTTCTGCAGGTCTGTAAAGACGTATATCGGGATACCGTCATAACCCCATCCACCACAATGATCTACGTAGTCCGTGGAGCACTTTTTGAACAGCGCGGGGATATATCCTTGGAAGCCGCTGTAGGCTACGAAGAAACCCGTCTGGTGTTTCTTTATTGCGCGGACGATATCCTTTGCAAATTGTTCATCACATCCTTCTACATGGATGTTGTCAGGAAGGAGCAGGACCATCTCATGTAGGTCTAGGTCAAAGATGTCGTTCACCAGACCGCGAAGGTCGGCTAGGTCTTTCACCTTGACATAAGGTTCACCGAATCGCTTTGCCGCCGATTCCGTAATCTTGTCCCGTAATCCTTCAATCCCATCCAGCGCATGGGTGTTGTTATACAGGTCTACAAACCCGCGTCGCTTAGCATTCATAATCAGCCACCAGAAGAGCTCCAATAGGTTCCATTGCTTCGGGAATGTCGTCGAAGTCAACAGCGCGTGTTACAGGTTCCATGGGCGCGATGGTGAGTTCCTTGTTCCCCTCCCACACAACCCCGTCCTCTGGAATGAAGATCGGCTCATACATCCGATTCTTACTAGACATACAGCACACGAAGATGTTGCGTTGATTCATATTCATGTAAAAGCGGATGCGTTCAATCTCACTGATGCAGTCATCTTCCGTGCTTGAGATAGCGGGAAGCAGGGGCGCACCGATGAAGAAGACACGGGGATTCAGACCTCGAATGGTTTCACTAACCCACTCCGCAAAGCGGAAGAAGTTCTGAATGGTGGCACCTTGGGTGTTCAGGGGGATTCCCCTTTCCTCGGCAATCCTACGGGCAACAGCAATGGCATCCAGATGGTCGCCCTTCACATAGATCAGATTCTTCATTGTATACACCTCATTGCTAATGGGTTGGATACCATTATACCCAATCCACGCCCTAGGTCAAGTGATATTTTACTCGTTCTTCAGCAGCCAAGCGTTACTGATCGCTTTGAAGCTATCGCCACCATCAGCGGCCTTCCAGACAACCCCTTCCCGCTTCGGCTTCACCCCGACCATGGATTGACCGTCGGCCTCTTCCAGAATCCGATTCCGACATTTCAGAACAGCATGTGATTCCAATACGGGGACATGCTGAAGGCCCATCAGAGCTACCCAATTGGTGCGGATGTTCGGGCGGACATGTTCAAAGGTCACTGCCCGTTGGATATCGAACACGAAGAATTCTTGATCCTTGAGGCCGTATTTGTTACCTTGAATCTGGGGGCCGATGATCTCACCCTGAACCGCATATCCTTGCAGGCCAATTTCCCGCATCATTTCCTCAATGCGATATTTCTTGGCGATCTTCCAGTAAATGTTGCCGCCCTCTTCCTTAAGCTCGAAGTTCCGACTACAGACATGGAACTTATCGTCACTATCCAGATAGTAGGTGGCAGACGTACCGTCCAGCTTCTCCGTGACCTCGAACGTATCAGCCAGTTCTTCCATGGTGATGAACCATTGATCCGAAAGATTCTGAACCCGTTCCTGATCCGTCTTGTTCAGCTCGGATGGGAACAGACCTTTCTGCTGATACGCGAGTGACAGAGCCGCCAGTGGTTCCCATTTGATGACACCGTAGAATTTTGAAATGTCGTCGCCCAGCATGGGCTGGCCCATTTCCAGATATTCCACACTGTTGACAGGGAGGACCAGACCTTGGGACAGTGCGCCGCGAATCTTGACACTCTTCAGCCGTGCGCCCGCGACACCGTTATAGATCGCTGGGGTCTTCCCTTTTGAAAGGAACGGGGCAACCTCATGGGGAATCCATGAATCGATCTCGAAGTAGGCAACCTCATCACCCACCTCAAACTCCCCTTTCTTGACCACGACTTGCCAGCCGCCGATATGGGCAAGCTCAATCGCATCTGCCCCAGCGATAGGAGACAGACGATCAATCTCCCGATACGTAACCATCTTGCGTTCAGCCATTTCTACACCTCACTTGGTGATGATACTCAGGAACGATTCAAACATCCAAAGGATGCCGCCGACGATCAGTCCAACATAGACGAAGGTGGCGGCTACTACACCAGCCATTGCAAAATCCTGTGCTTTCATAGTATGAACTCCGTTTGACAATGGCGGTATGATAGCCTTAGCGGTTATTTTTGTCAAGCCACCCAGTCATCACCAGCATGACATCCGTCGGCCCACTGAATCCGCGAAGGTAGATACCACCTTCACCTTCGTCTTCATAGAGGCCGACTACACCCCAGTCCTTGAACTGGATTTCAATATCAGACCCCACCTGCTCTACCATATGAGGGTGTTCGGCGGCAAACTTTTGAGCATACTTGTAGAGCCGATCTCTCATTGACAGATACTTGGATGCCTCTACGTACTCGCGCTTGCCTATGGAAGAATAGACGTCATCAAACACGGTCCGTTGCGGACTATGGTTGAGGATCAACCCACCTTCACGAATGGCAACATTGAAGATCGCCATGGTCTCATCATCGAACCAGAATCGCGTAGCGTCGCCTAGATCGATTGCGGTCTCACACCATCCAGCGCACGCGATTGCTTCCAGTGCTTCGGCCGCAGTCTTGCCACTGACGTTCAGATAGTTGTATGGGCGGCTCATGGCGATTTGCGTGCATAGCTCTTGGCAGACCCGACGGCCTGCCTCTTTGGATTCGGCCTGTACGTTGATCCACGCGCCCTTATGGGGAAGGATGTTAAGCATATTGTGTCACCTCATCCAGTTTTGTTACAAGAATCCGCAATGAACGAATCGTCATTGTGTCGTTACAGATTTCATGGTTAGCCTTCTCGGCGGATTCTACTGCGTGGAAATATTTGGCCTCCGTCGGGTCTTCGGGTTTTGAATAACCAGTCCAGAACGTACCGTCTGGATACTGCAAGACATAAACTCGTTTCATGTTCGCGGGCTCCTATTGAACCAATGGGAGCATTCTAGTCTGCTTTTCGGGTGAAGTCAATAGCGGGGTGTTCTCGTTCCCATCTCGCCTAAACTAGACCATTTTGAGACTATAATTATAGGGGTCTGGTGATTGCTCTAATACGTAGGTGGGGTCCACCTATTACCTCGATTCTCAAACATGCAAAAGAACGGCCTCAAATTTTGCGGATCGGCTATTCATGCGGGTCTTCAGGCACCTCTATGTTTTCACCCACCCCAAAATTTTAGAAGTCCGTTTCATATTATGAAAAACAACAAAAAGCCCCGAACCTTGCGGATCGGGGCTCGAAAGTACAACTCACCTCAAAAGGATATTACGAAACATCAACCTGCATTGTCAACTGCGTCTTTCAGCAGCGTGGCGATTGACAGGAATTCTTCCTCACTGATACCCTCGACCTCGATCAGCATGGCACCGAAGCTCATGCGCTCCACTATTTCCCATCCGTCTGCCATATGGCGGATTCTCGTATAGTACCCGCCGTCCATCAATTGAAACTTGAAGACGCCCCAGGCCCATTCATCAACCGACCAGTTATCCATCCTGTTCCGCGAGTTGATGGGCTCTTGGAAGATGCCCTTGTGGCGGATTTGGTTTACCATCCAGTTGTATGCGGCCGCTACGGATTTGAATTGGTCCATGGTGACGCTCCTTGTTTGAAAGTGTCACCATAGTGTCATCAGCCGAAGAAGTCGTCAAGCGTCGCTTTCTGCTCATGCGACCAGTTGATGGCTTTTGTCACACGTTCCAAAGGTTTGATGAAGGAGCCCTCGAACTGTTCGGTGCGGTCTACGTATTTGTCCAGACCGAACTCTGGTGGAAGCTTATCCACGAAACCGATGGTGTCCTCCCCAATGGGGTTAGGTAGGGTTAGGGCCACACGCCGCATCTTCCCGCCTTCCTGAATGGGTGAATAGTTCCCCGCGATATTATGGGTCTTCAGGTAATGGTTATAGAGAAGGGAGGCGCGGACGTGCTTGGGACACCCCTGCTTATAGATGCTCTTGGCGTCAGCATACTTGTCCAGACCCTTGACCCCTGAAGGGATAGCGATCTCGTATAGGGGTTGTTCCTTGTACGTCTTTTCAAAATCCTTGACGTAGGTCTGCAGCTCCCGTTCCGTACCTGTTAGGAGGATATGGAGGCAATCGGCAAGAGCATTGCGGCAGAACTTCGGCGTACTCGACCGTTTCACTTCCAGACCAGTGGCGCTAATCTCGGGTTCGGGGTATCGGACGCCCTCATTATCCCACGCCAATAGCACGTAGGCTTTCTTCTGGACGAAAATGGCCGACTCGCTAATCTTCTCTCGCTTGACCGCTAGGTGGTTCTCGAAGACGTTAGCACGGCGGGCAACGTTCGAACATGAACGATCAACTGCCTTCCCGATCTTCTGCTCACAAATTTTATCCACCGCGTCAATCAGCTTGTCCTTGGGGAGCTTGTCAAGGCCGCATTTCTTGACCAGACTATTGACGGTCAGATATTCGGAGTCAGTATCCGAATAGATCAGGGAATCCTTAACACCCGATAGGTTGTCAATGTATTCTGCCGTCTGCTCACCCACGGTCTTGATGAAGAATTGGCCAGAGGAGGTGATGCCCTCAGCACAGCGGAAGTCGAAGAAACGGAAGAACGGGGAAGCCTGTGCACCATATCCACTGTTCAGGAACACCTTTAAGGCGTTCTGCTTGATGTTCAGGTTTGACATTGCTGCCTCTTCCCGCAGCATGGCTTCCTTAAGCTCCTCATCGGATAGTGTAGTGTAATCAGTCATACTAGACCTCTACGTTTCATTTCTGCTTCAATTGCAACCAGTTCTTTCTTGTGCTTCTTCATCTCGTTCTTGGCGTTCACGCGATCATTGTAGACCTTGGACATGAGGAACGGGATGACGCCCTGCTTTTCTCGTTTGAAAAAGTGCCCGTTCGCGGTCATGGCAAGGTTATGCTTTTCCAGTAGCGGAGTCAACTCCTCGTCGTGGGCCATGGAATCGATTTGAAGCCGATCATACCACGGGGCGAGCTCCTCGGGGACCTCATGGGCAGCGAGAATAGTCTCGGGGCTGATGTTGAATGAACGGATGATGGAAGGATATAGACTATTGGCGTCGAATGAGACCACCCATTCATAGCGACCAGGGATCGGGTCTTTCACGTAGCCGCCGATGATTGAACGGTCAGGCTGCTTTGGTGAGAACACGGCAGGTACGAATTTCTTTTGACTGTACAGGTAGTTTTGAATGTATGCGTCCCATGCTTTCACGGTCCCCAACACGTCCTCGTAGTTCACCTTGGTCATGTACGCAACGCCCATCAGCAGTGGGATGAACCGCAGCTTCTCATCCAGACGGTAGAGGATATGTACGTCACGGCAGTTATATTGTGCGAACCGCTGGAAGTCCTTTTCATAGAACTCCCTGAAGGTGGCAAACGGGTTCTCTAGCTTACCCTCATGTAGGTGGTCCTCAGCTACAGCATCTAGAGTAAAGTCCCGCTCCCCAGGGATGAACTTCTTATACATCAGGATGTAGTCAAGGTGCTCTACGCCAATCAGGCGATAACCGACCGTCTTCACGTCGATTTGATACTCCTTGACCTGTCCCACGGGTGATAGTGTCTTCATCACCTCTTCACCTAGGCGCTGGCGAACGCGGTTAACGATATAAGGCACGTCGAACCGTGACGAGTTATAGCCGATTAGCGCGTCGGGGTAGTTACCCGTCCAGAAGGCCATGAAATTCTTAAGCATGGCGTCTTCGTCATTGAAAATCCGTTTCTCTACGGGGAAGTCATAGAGCTTGTCGAATTTGGTTTCATCAAAGTCTTGGAAGCTCCAAATGACATACCGCTTACCCGTGAGAATGGTAATCAGGTTGATTCGCTGATCGGCACGCAGCGGATCGGGGAACTCATCACCCACTTCCGTTTCAATGTCGAACATGTAAATGCTAACCTGCTCCCGCTTGTATGGAATCTCTTCCATCGGCCAGCGTTCGTTGATGTATGAGTAATCCCAGTTGGTGTTGCCGAAGAGGCTGAAGCCGTCCACGCCCTCGTATCGCTGGATGAAGTCCTTTGCCTCGCGGATACCTTCCTGCTGGACGGGCTTCACGTTGTCACCAAAGATGGAGGTGTAGCCCGTCTCCTCATTCGTTTTGACGTATAGGGTAGGCTGGAAGTCGCGCACTACCGTCGTGCGCCGTTGCCCCCGATCATCAACCCAACGAAGGAAGATTGCCCCGCCTCTTTGGTGAAAGTGAGTGTAAAAGGACATTGCTCATACTCCAATGACAAATGAATACCCCATGATAGCAAAAAGCCCCTAGGCTGTCAACACCTAGGGGCTTTGTGTTTACTACTTAACTAGACCAAGATGATAAGCATACCGCCCATAGGCGGATGATAGCGCAAATTCGCCTCCAGAGCAATCGCGGTAAACCGTGTCTTCTTTCACGCGACTGGATGTTACGGAAATGATGACTCCCTGCTGACCGCTTTCGATTCGCACTCCCTTGATTTTGGCTTTCTTCCATGGGACGGCTTTCCCCTTTCCTACAGGAACCATGCCGTCGGCAAAGATGTAGGTGGCCGTGTGCTTCTCTTTGTCGCCCTCAGCCTCAGATATCATATACTCTATGAACGACTTGGGCTTCTCGGATTCGACCAGACCGCTATAAGAGACCTTGCCGTTAAGCAGGTTTTCGATCCGCTTTGCGTTCACGATCTTCACCTCATACGCACGACGAATTCTTACCTGTCCATGAGGATCGAACACCGCCCATTCAGGTGAAATAAAGTCCTGATGGTTAGTTGCTTCAGGGAATCCACCAGAACGATGGTCGTACAGAGTACCGTCGGTGTCGGGGCGAGGATATGAATTGACCTCTGCTGGCTGGCCCAACTGAGCGTCCATTTCAAACAGATAACCCGTGATACCTCCCTTGTATCCATCATCGCCGATATACAGAGTCGACTTATCAGATACGTTGGTAAAGTATACACCGTCACCCAGCGCACGCCCACTCATACCCGCGTCGCTGTCAAAATCGGGAATCGTAAAGCCATATCGCAGAATCATGGAGGCTGCCACCGAACCAGTCCCATGGAACACGGTCTCCATGTACTCGTTAGGTTTCCCTTCTTCCTTCATTCTAGCCGCGAATTGTGGCCATGCGGCGTGCTGTTGGGGGATTGAAACATCAAACATCCGTAGGACAAGGATACCCGTGTTACCGTTCGAGTGTGCATGCTTGTTAAAGCGTTCGATCTTGGCGGTGGCCTCGATTAGTTCCTCTTCCGTTGCATTGATCGGCGTTACCTTCAGTGGCTCAATTACAACGTTAAGAGATTCAGCGGCCTTGATGTTCTCGCTCAGGGGCTTCTTAGGATCATAGAATGAATTCATCAGATTCAGACCGACCTTATTGAAGCGCATCGACCTTAGAACCTCCTCGCGGGTCTGCGCCTTGTACGGTTTGATGATATCACTCTGATATGATTCGGAGAAGCGATCAAGGATTGTTGCTTGAGCAATCTTACCCGCCACCTGCTCTACCAGTTTCGATCCAGCAACCGTAACTAGGCTATCATCAACCTCGGCTGGGAACCGCTCCATAGCAACAGAGATGATCTCCGATATAGTAGAAGCGGCACCGTCAGCGGTTATCATATCACTGTCATCGGTGTAGTAAACATCATCATCGCCATTATCATATTGTTCAATAGCCTTCACCAGCCGCCCCAGCACAACCTCTACGTCTTCCTTGGCTACGTCATCGCGCTTCAGGAATTCATTAGCAACAGAGATATGACTGAACCGCTCACCCATACTCTCAGCCGTTGCTAGGCTGGCCTTGAAGATAACCAGATATTGATCCTTCGGAAGGAAAGCCGCGCAACCCTGATCGGATAGCGCCTCTTGGATAGTGTCCTTTTTCGGACTGGCGTTATACAGCTCCATGAAGTGCTGGCGTGCTACTGGATGCTGAAGGTTCCTTGACATGAAAGAGGACACCGCCCAGTGGTTGTCATAGCCCTCGATCATTGAGAAGGCTGCCGCCGTGATATCCCTGATATGCTGGTCATCCAAACCGTCCAAGACGTTAGAGTAATCGCTGACATCGCCACTTGACTTCACCGCATTGACGATGAATGCAGCATATAGCTCATGAGGCAATATCGTACCGAATTTCACCCCCGCTTCCATGCCCTTTAGGATGATCGCAGCGCGAACCCGCTGTGTCGTCTTCTCATTATCCTCGGTAAAGACCGTAAGAATCCGAATCCATTCGTCGGAAGAAAGCCCCTTCGCAATAGTCTCTGTCATGAATCCATCAATCAGCAGACCTCTATTCGTTGGAATTTCCCGAATGAACTGCTTTGCCCATTCGACCTGATACCCAGCAGGATATCCTTCCATATCGTCTTCATAATATGCGAGGATTGATGACGGGTTGGCTGCATGAAAGGCGGTGGCCAGTAGTTTAGCATCATCATGCTCCATGACGTTGATTTGGGTCGGTTTGGTTAATGCCGAATTCACAAACCTCCCCGAACCCTCAATCTCACGTGCTTCTGCACGAGACGTTGGCGTTTTACGGTAGAGTTTTGAAAAGTCCACCGTCGCCATCTGTGGGAACAGGAGCTTATGGAAGTTTGATAGGAAACCTCCACGCGGACCGTGAATGAATGTATCACGAGACCCAAGCAAGCTCTTAACATAACCCACAGTAAGCTCGGCGAGACGCGGATGCTTACTCAGCGAATCGAAGAATTCCGAAGCTACAGACGGGTCTGCGATGTCCTTTGAATACTTCTGCGTACCGAACAGGTCTGCAAAAGCATCATCGGGGTCTGATTCAAATTTGCGCAGAAATATTGTAAGCGCCCTGGTTAGACCGTCATAGCCCTGTGAGAAAGCAGATACCAGGGGATAATATTCATCATCTTGGATCACGTCGGCATACAACAGAACATAACCACTCTTAGTGGCCATAGCGATGTTGTTCAGGAACTCAACCGAACCAGGGTATGCTTTATCAATTCCGCTTACCGTGTGCTTTACATGATCAATCTCAATGCCTTGTTTCTTCAGAGCGGAAGCGACCACGGGATCATATGTCGCTGCTTCGATCGCGACAATATCACCCATGGTTCCACGGACAAAGAGCATGACCGCATCTCTGTTTGATAGAGACAGGTCTACTGTTGCCTTGTATAACCCCGCACCACTGAACAACATCAATCCCTTCTCGTAGTTCTGTCCACGGATGCTGCGAATGTAGCCCTGCAGCCGTTCCCATTCGTCTACGCTTCTCGCATTGACAACATCACGAACAATCAGGCAGCGGATATATTCGGCAATCTGCTCATGCGCGTCCGTAATGGACATACCTGCTACCGTGATACCAGAATTAATAGTCTCCGCGTCAAAACTGATATTGAGGTCACCGAACGAGAAATACCCTTCAACGACTGATCTGGTGTCGGTCCAGAACTTGTTTAGATGAAGCGAGACATAAACGGCATTCAGCGTATCATAGGTCTGGCGGTCGAGAACTCTCAGGATCGACCACGCTCCGTATTTTAGACTATTGAAAGCCTCGGAAGGAATCATGGCCTTCAGGGTGTGCTTATTAGGGATAGTTCTGGCAACAATCCTTGCAGCAATTTCCTTGTCGGAATTCAGTGATTCCAAGCGGTTCCCGATTGAAATTACTTCATCAGCCGTCGTCCTCGGGTCTACTAGCTGATCGATTAGATCATTAATCCGTTGCTCAACAGATATGGGATCGACAGTCCCGTCGTCAACCTCGTTCCAGTCCTTTGAATTCAGTTTGATCTCATGGAACAGACCCTGATATTGGCGGGCCATGGGGAAGAATTCCATCCCGTAGTTAACAATCAGCTCTTTGCGCTCAAACAGCTTGTCATAGAGACGGGCGGTAAACTCTTCCAGCGTGGTGAGACCTTCAAAGAAGTCTAGGACAGTTGCCCGCAGCTGCTGCACAGGAGGATTGGACCGCCAGTGCATCTTCTGTAGCCAATCGCGCAATAGATCGTCGTCGATATCGGCATGTTCGGCTGCCTTCTTCCGACGGAGTTCGCGTAGTAAACGAATCATCTGGGCTGCTACGGGTGTTGGGATGATACCCGCGTCCACGCCAAGACGAATCACCAGCACCATGTCATTATGGGTTTCGGCAATCTTCCCGATTTGTAGCTGCTCTTGGCTGTTCAGAACACGGCGCGCCTTGACTTTCTTTGCATCAATCTTCAGTAGACCAAGAGTCCCGAAGAGGTTGATGATCAGTGCGGTCATCGTCGCCTCCTTGTCATCCACCAGCTCCTTCCGTCTGGCGTCCGATCTGTAGAGGCTATTCTCTTTCAATTGTTCCATGTATTCACCCTCAAAGGACACAATAATTTTATCTACCCAGAAACAAAAAAAAGCCAGTCTAGGATAACCTAGACTGGCTTGGTATGTTACAACACTGTCTTTATCATGTCAAGAGACTTTGCCGTATACCGCCCGTAGGAAGTCGTCAAGATCGGGGCTGCTCATGAATCGGGAGATATCGTCCACCTGATAGATGTCGGTGACGCCATTGTCATTAGGAACGATGACGCTGATACCCCATGCGCCTCCGTCAATCTTGACGCCCCGTGGTGCTTTCCACTCGGTCCAGTCTACGGTATCTTCAGCCGAGACGGGGATTTGGCCTTGAAGGAAACACCATGACATTGAACCGCTTTCCTCTGGGCTTTCCTTTTCCGTTAGAAAGGTATTGAATGATTTCATTTTCATACTGGATTGATCCCATGTTTAATACAGTTGGCTTTCCACACGGGCAGATCGACGATCTTGACCTTGTAGACCTTCTTAATACGTAGCTGACCTTTCTCCTTGAAGACCGCCCATTCTGGACTAAGGAAGTCCTGATGGTTAGTGGCCTCGGCAAATCCGCCCGAACGGTGGTCGCAGGTCACTCCTTCATCTGGACCGCAAGGTTGACTGTTCTTTCTGGCGGCACGGCCGATTTGTGCCTCCATCTCAAACAGATAACCGATATTACCAACACAGCGAGTAATACGGTTAGTGTCATCGCGGAGATATTGCAGTGATTTGTCCGTAAACTTCGCAAAGTAGACTCCGTTTCCTAGAGCCCGCCCAGCCATGGTTGCACGATCAAACGGGGTGATCTTGAAACCAAAGCGAAGGATCATGGCTCCACCCACCGTACCAGTTCCGTGCCAGACAGTCTCAAAGTATTGGTTCGGCTCCCCGTTCTTGGAACGTTCTGCCGCGAACTCATCCCACTCTGGACCGTTTGTGATTGACGTGTCATAGATCGCCAATACCTCTAGACCCTCTGGGCCGTGTTTCTTGTTACTACGGAATAGCCCATTAAGCCTAGCCGATGCTTTGTCCAGTTCATCCTGATCCTTATTATCGACACGTACAGCTTTCAGATCAGGGAGGAAGGAATCATCCATACTATTATTCAAGGCTTCACGGAAGGTTACCTTCTTACCTACAGCCGTGCGTTTCGTCAGGTCAATGTTGTTCCGTGCCAGCATGGAAGGAATGTCTTCTGGCTTCGCCTTGTTCTCTGGTCGAATCTCCTCGCCCATCAGACGGTCATGAATCGATTTAAAGAGAATCGGACCAGCAATTGATTTGATGAGTTTACCCCGTGCGGTGGTTGACATCTGTGAGTAGATTTCATTAGCCTCGCTAGGATTCTTATCATCAATTGCAATCATGAAACTGGCAAGGTGTACAATTTCATTGATATCCCTAACCTGTCCCAGATCCTCAAAAACTGGTCTCAGTGATGAAGCAAGCTGATTAATCACCTCGGGCTTTGTTGTCCGTTTGATAATCTCCGTTGCATTTTCAACGATGAAGTTCTTATAGGAACGGAAACCCGTATTGTTACCATAGGTTAGCTTCACCTTTTGGATGTCACGGAGAACCCTGTCCTTCGTCCTACTCTCCACCACTTCGTCTTCCGCAAACTTGATTGCGAATGCGGGCGACGGAAAATGATCATATAGAACGGCAATATTCTTTTCAAAATAGCCCCGAACAAACTCATACACCCATGGAAGGCTATACCGATCCCCTCCACCAATCAGGCGCATCAGGTTCAGGTCAAGAATATAGTCTACGTGCTCGTTGGCAATCTCGTCATCAATCCTTGAAGGCACGCTGCTCTTTCTTGATTCATCAAGAACTTCAGCGACTAGCTGCTTCTGACGTTCGAGGCTTGTTGCCTTGAAACCATTATAGAGATAATCTTCGTACCGTGTTGCTGATACGTCAATCAGATAGCCAATACCAAGACCCGCAACCATGACCTCAAATGGGGCATCGTGGCTCATGAGCTGACGTAGTGAGTAACCGTCTTCTTTCAAAGCAGAAACGATCTCTACAGTTGCCCGCTCAGCGAACAGAGGAATGAATGATGCAAGTCCGCCGATGCTAACCGTTTTGTTAAAGAGGGCAGACGTCGCCCGTTCAAACAACCAGTCATCAGTAAAGCCAAACCCCTTTAGTTCACCATATGGTAGACCAGTCTTGATCGGGTCCTGTCTGACGATCAACGTTGCAAGTCGCTTCTGCGTATCTACATCAAAGAGTGCGGTCTTCTGCATCAGGATGAGTGTATACCAGAACGCGGTCGTCTCATAGTCTATACCATAATCAAGCTCACCTCCCTTCTTCTCCAAAGCCTCGTCTAGGAGAATCTTGTGAACCTGCCGAACCGTGGCCAGCACCTCGTTCGAGTAGTTGCGTAGCGTGGCGGTTTGAAGATTCAACAGATCCTTCATATACGCTTCAAACAGGGACACGAAGTTCGGTAGCCCCACCAGTTGCCCAGCGATCTTTTCAGCATGAAAGTCCATATTAACCGCAAGCGTACCAACGAACTTATGGAACCCTTCTGCAAACGGGGTTGCATAATCACCTTTCGCGGTCGTGACAATCTTTACATTGCTACCCGAAGCCTTGATGGCAGCCTCTAGCAATTCTACTACATGCGCAGAGTCGATGTCGCCAATCGTCTTGGTTTTACCGTCAACAATGATCCCCTTGGAAGCAAGACGTTTAGTAATCTCTGAACTGTTATTACGTTCAATGTCCCACACGTAGGATTGATTACTTGCTTTCGGGAATGGTCCAACCATGGTACCAAGGATGACAAGGGCGATATAGTCAGCAGTGACGCCCTGATTTTCCAGATAGTCCAAGACGGCTTGCGGGTAGATGGTTTTTAGCTCAACGGAAGCGACATTAACCTTGCCCATCTGCTTACCATTAACGGTCAGGGACTTGACGTAGGCTTCAGCGGAAGTCGTATCGATCCGCTCAACCCACGCGGCAAGAACGGTCTCGCATACCTTCTCCGCAATCTCCTTCGGGTTGACGTTGCGATAGATGCCTTTGTTGAGGCCAATATCACCCCACTTCAGAAGGTGACCAAGCATCGAGTTAACGGCTTCAGTGAAGTCGGATAGTTTCTTGACGTTAGCCTGAATCCACAGTGCTTGTAGGGCGTTATCCTCGTGCGGGTATTCCTTATTAAGGAAAGCACCGAAACCGTTCGTCATGAACTCAAGGAACCCATCCTCCGTCAGCTTCAGGAAACTGTTGTTCGGGAAAGCAAAATCTAGAAGACTATGAATTGCAAAGGAGATATCAGGGGCAAACTTCAGGAGCTTGTTCTTAACCTCCAAAGCTTTCTCTGGGCTCATGTAGCCCGAGTAATCCAATTTCAATACATCATCCGCGAGTTGGGTAATCGTATATTTGGTGGCGGATGCTGCTGTTGATTGAGTTGTTGATGCCGCCTGATTTGACCCCACGAACAGACGCCAGCCAGTCTTACTATCTTCGGCCAAAGCATTCAGGGTGTCATAGAGCCACTGATCAATGGTTGTGGCGTTGACTTTCTTTTCAACGTTATCAACCTTGTAATTAGTAAGTAGAGCTTTCCAGTCAGCGATACCGTTAGTGTCCTTATTGAAGTCGCCTAGGCCAGCGAACAGCGGACCTGCAAAAGCCTTGAAAACGGCATGTTCATTGATGTTGTTTTTCTTCATGATATTGACCCATGCCACTGGATCAAAGATCATGATTGCCTTGACCGCGTCTGGCACTAGTGTCAGGATAGACTTCATCTTGTTCACTACGCGCTTGTATTCGGACTTGTCGTTGGCATTGACAAGGTATGTAATCCAGAAACCGATGATGTTCTGCACGACGTCGGCAAACGGACGAATCAGCTCAGGGGCTTTGACACCAGAACTTCTCATACTACCCATCAGCGCCACGTTAGTGGAGTTGATGAATTCATAACCGATGATATTAGTCTGTAGCCAGAACAGGTTATAGGCATACCAAGCGTCGGCAGAAAGAGCCTTGATGACCGCACCAAAACCTTCCTCGGTGAATTTCTTCAAGTCGTCAAAGTTCATGACCGCGATCTCGGGCCGTTTGCTATTGATGATTTCCATCAGGGCCTTTTGATAACCACCGCTATGGATGTCGTCTAGCTGTTTCTTGACATCATCATAGTAACCCTGATTCAGCAGGTTAGCAGACGCCAGATTCTGATTCCAGACACGGGCCACAAACTGATCAATCGTCTCTTTTGGCTTGGGCGCTGGAGCTGGTGGCTGGACTGGTGGAATGGGGGCAGGTGGAGCTGCTTTGGTTGGAACGGGTCGTGAACTCTGGGCGATTGTCACTGGCTGGACGGTGACGCCACTTGCCGTCTGGAGAGGAGCTTGTGGCTGAATCTGTGCGCTTGCGGCTTGCTGGGCTTTGGCAGCCTTAGCCGTCATCGGTGTGTCATCAACCTTCGGGAAGTAGACGCTATACTGCTTGGCCAACTCATAGAACTCGGTCGCAAACGGCATCAGCTCTTTCTTGCGGGCCTTGACCGCGAGGAACATCTGCTTGGCCACCTGCTGGATGTTCAGAGTCCCGTCAGCAAAGCCTTCGATGATCGGCAGCAGTGATACGTGAGGCCGATGGGCCTTATACTGGATTTTTGAAATGATGTCGCGTAGCGGCGCGTCTTGAAGATCCTCGCCTTTAATCTGCTTTGACTTCAGGGCAAACAGCAGACGGGTAATTTCCTGTGCCACCGCGAATTTAATAATACCAGCAGACACGGCAAGCTTCACGGACAGGGAAATGTCCTTGTTCGTATCCGCGATGTTGCTTAGGCGCAGCTGACCGTCGTCATGAAGGTAGGTCTTCATCGTCCCGCGCTTGGAACTGATCTTCAGGAGCCCCAGCGTACCGAACAGGTTAATAAAGAAAGCATTAGCAACCCCTTCCTTGTTATTCAGCAGATCATTCATCTCCGCTGGTGTCTTGTACAGACTGTTTTCTACTAGTAGGTCTTTGTTCATGTTACCTCATGACGAAGCGTGTTATAACAGCAATATCTATTTTTGAAAATAGAAAGCCGCTATGGCGGTTAAACCATAGCGGCTTTAATGCTACTACACTATCTGATTTGTGTCAATTCACCGCCGTTTAGCCGATTCGGTGAGGATATAGTTCAAGGCAGCCTCAAAGGAACCAGAGGCGCATTCCTCGGCGATGACATATTTCGACTTAAGAGCATCTCGGGCGGCCGTGAAATAATCTTTAACCTTACCACTTACCGAAGCGATGGTCTTATAGCCCATGCTGATGGCCGCGCCACCTTGCATCCGTTGGAGGGCTCTCTGCGTCTCCCTCTCTTCACTGCCTTCCAGACCCTTCATGCCGATGAGATAGAGACCACCTAGGACTAGGTTCATCTCTTCGGCATTGTACCGACCTTCCATCCTGTGAACAATCAGCGACGGCTTGAGGGGTCCTTCTGTGATGACGACGATGTCTTTATTATCATCAAAGATCTTCTTAACCTTCTTAAGGGCGTTCACGTAACCAGCCTCCGATGACGCACCTTTCAGGATTGTTTGAATGAGGTCGTTGGATAGGTTATCCCGAATTTTAGCAATGTTATTGTAGTCGCGTCCAGTTACCCTACCAGTATTAGTAATTTTAAATGATGAGACTAGATCTTTACTAACGCCCTTGTCAAGATCGTCCAGTTTCTTAATGTTTTCGGCCGCCCAAGCCAGACGCTGCCCCTCGATAGACAAGTCACCATCCTGTTTAATGGATGCGTTAAATGCGTCATACTTCGCTTTAAGACCTTCGTTGATTTGTTCCATGTTTCACCTTATAGAAGAGAGGAATTTTTGAACTTCATGTTTATTTACTGGATCGGACAGCCATTCCCGCGTATCCTTGATGTAGAAGGTGCCACCCGTCTTGACACCCCTGATAACAACAATCGGACCGCGTCCTGATACATCAATTATACCACGTCCGACGCGGGAAAGTCTATCGAAGCGTTCCATACGGTCAGCGGTAATTGGGATCATGCCGTCCATGAAGACATAGTTGGCGGTTTCCTTACCACGGATAGAATCCGTAAAGGATTCCGATAGCGCCTTCTGCTGGATACTCATCATGTCGTTCTTGCTGATTAGCTGAACCTCATATGCCCGTCGGATTCGTAGCTGCCCGTTCGGTTTGAACACCGCCCATTCTGGCGACACCACGTCTTTCTGATAGGTTGCATTTGGAACACCTGCTGATTGATGGTCCGTCCACGGCTCACCTAGCTGTGCGTCCATCTCGAAGATATAACCCTTGGTTCCGATTCCGCGAGAGTAGCCAATATCACCAATATACTGGGCGACCTTGTCTACTACGTCACTGAAATAGATGCCGTCACCTAGCATACGACCGACTACACTCTTGTCCGTAGATTCTACCACAGCGAAGCCATAACGCAAGATCATACTAGCCCCGATGGAGCCCGTCCCGTGATATACAGGAGACATGACCTTGTTCTCCTTGCCCGCTTTCTCGTTCGCAAAATCTACCCACTCGGATGCTTGAATGGGAATATTTACATTGAAGGCACGCAGGACTTCAAAGTACGTCCCGTGCTTGTGACTGTTACGACTTTCAAATTCAACTGTCAACCGTTTCTTCTCGGCTTCTGTGATTTTCACCTCTTCGGCGTATAGTTCATGCGTCTTCGCATTGACCGCGTTTTCCTTTACCCGCTCGTGGAATGAGCTATAGCTCTCGCCTTGTCTACGTGGAAGAATCGGGAACTGGATGTTATTGTAAGCCATCACCTCGCGGAGGCGGTCTATGGACATACCATCATACGGCTTGATGGGAACCATATCCGAGAATATCTCGCCCATCGCCTTCTGAAGGGTGTAGTAATTGTTTACCGCCTCTTCTACGGCCGTCTGCTGGAATGGCTGGAGCTTCTCGAACAGGTCGTCGGTGCCGATGGCGTGGAACAGGATGCCGACGGAATCGCGGGAATCCCAATGATGCGGGTTGCGCGTGATTGAATCGCGTAGAGACCGAAGAACCGTATCACTGATGGGCGATACCTTGTCGCGGAAGAATTCTGCGATATGGGAATATGAATAGAACTCTACGTTATTGTCCAGCGCGTGTGCATATAGTCCAGCTAACCGCTGCGGCTCTACAAACTCATTGATGAACTCGCTTTCACGGATGATTTGTAGAATCCGTTCATCGGGTAGCCTCTTAGCCCATTCCTTAACAGCATCTCCACCGAAGAATGTAAGCGCGTGGAGTGCATCTTCACTAACCGCGCCGTTTTCAAAAACAGAGTCGGCGAAGTGCTGGATGACGTCTTCATACACTGGTGTATTCGTAACGGCCAGCTTCATGCGTTCCTTCTCTACGCCACTTGCCTTGTAGAAGACCTCCGCATATGTCTCGAAAGCATCACCAGAACGAACACCTAGCAGCGGGTCCTGCAAGTGGTTGGACAGGAACTTGACAGCCCGCACGTCGGAAGATTCATAGTCCACGGGGAAAGCATGGATTTCATCCAAAAGCTTATCCATGATTTCCTGATCAATGAAACCGTAGGTGAACTCTGACGTAAGGAAGCCGATATGCTCGCGGCGCACCTCATAGTCGGATGATAGAAGGTTAACCGCTTCCGCAAAGTCGATTCCTATGAAATCAAGTCGGCGGCGTGCCGTAGGATAATCGAAACGGGTTTCGTTCTTGACGATATCTTCAACCGCATCAGGATTAGCAGCTAGGAATGCTTTGGCGATCTTTTGGAACACCCCTAGAGCATCACTACGCCAGCCACCGTCATCAAGTGCAGCGTTCAGGAACTGACGGATAACATCCTGCATCTTGTCATTCGGTAGCGTAGCTGCTTTGCTTAATGCGTATGATGCGAACGGAGACCAGACCTCCTGCATGATCGAGTCGGTCACATAATCACTATAGACCTTCTGGGTATTAGACGTGTTTAGGGCAATGGCGATCCGTTCTTTCTCACCCGCATAGCGAAGGGCTTCTGTGAAGGCGGCGATGGCGTCTGCTCCTGAAGCATTCGGGTTAGCGCGAATCCATGTCTCAATGCTATGTTTTAATTCACCCGTCCGCAGAATGGTTAGGACGTCTGGCTTTGTCTGTTTCGGCTCTTCTATCGGATCAAGTGAAAGCTCTAGACCCATAGACTTCTTAGCCGCTGGCTGCTCTTTCTTTTGAAAACTGGATGGGGTGAACTCTATTGGCGCATCCATGTCGAAGCTACTAGCCTTACCAGCACTAGATGCCATGGATAGATTCACGTCATTGTCACGCTGATAGCCCGTTTCCCTATTAGAAGAATCCATGGGTTCCATGGTTAGGTCAGCGAGGGTGAATTTCTTCAGCGTCGGTTCCTTCTTCTCTTCCTTGCCCTTCACGTCGGCAAAATTCGTCAGATACCGACGGGCAACCTCCATGAATTCGGCGGCGATGGGCTGAAAGTCCTTTAGCGCCTTAATCAACATGTATAGCGTTTTGCTATATTGCTGAAGTGTAATTTCCCCGTCGATCCACGAATTCACCAGTTTCAGGATACGGGGGCTCGGGCGGTGGCTGGCGATCTTGATCTCACCTACGATATCACGCAGTTCAGTCTCATCGAAACCAGTGGCAACCTTCCGTTGCTTCAATGCAAGCAGTAGCTTACTAATCCGATTAGCGGTAGCACTAGTGATAGCACCAACATCCATATAGAGCTTTACGCTCAGGGACATGTCCTTGTTGGCGTCACCTACGTTGTGCATTCTAAGCTCACCGTCGTCCATGATAGACTGGCGTAGCACGGTCTTCCCAGAATCAATGGACACCAGTCCCATCGTCCCTAAGAAGTTGATGAAGAAAGCGTCAGCTACCTTCTGAACATCGGATAGCAGTTCGTCCCTTTCCTGTGGCGTCCTGTATAGGCTATTCTCGTATAGTTCCATCGCACTCAATCCTGATCCGTATACTATTCATTATTTAAAAAGAAAAGGGGCGGCTCTTAACAAGTCGCCCCTTTGTCATGTTTAGCGCCCAACACGCACAGGTGAGATTAGACGCCACATGTATTCCTTCGCCTTCGGGACTACGCATAACCGTAGTCCGTCTCCCTTCAGCATCCGTTCCTCTTCGTTAACCAGAGTGCAGCACCCCCATCGCTCCAATAGAGATGCCGTTTGACGCTGAATCAGATAATCAAAGGTTGACATGCTAGGTTCCTTACCCTCCATCTCCTCAAACAGTTTGTAGTGACCGATATAGTATCGTCCGCGCTTATGCAGCAGGTAGCATTGCTGGGTTATGGCTTTCGTTTCATTCGCCTGAATCCCGATGCGCCGCAATGTCTCGCGGATGATATGAAAACTGTTTGAGGATGGCAGAGCAATCTCTACCATATCCCCGATGATCTCGGCGGCACGTTCATTGCCGACGAACCTGATTTGCTGATCCATTTTTACCACCTTTAAACAAATAGTCCTTTAGGCCATTGAGTTCTTCTTCAGAAAGGATGCTTGCAATCTCTTCAGCTTTCTTTACAGAGACGTTGTAGCATTCCACAATAACATTTAGGTCTTCATTCTTGGTGGCTTTTGCCCATTTGGAGAACCGACGGCCTTTTGGGACTAGGTGGTAATAGAGGTCATATTGTAGCTTCGGATCAAGCGAGGAGTGATTGCTCACCTCTGCAGCAATCAAAACCGTGTCCTCATACTGGGACATAGCCCGATTGATCATGAAAGCGGGATATTTCTCCTCGATAGCTTCAGTGTTCCCATCCTCATACAAATAGCGGTCCTTTGTATTGATGGATGGAATCCACTCCTTGAATAGATCGAATTCCATCTCATGACCTCACTTGTATTCCAGACCCATCATCTCAATACAGAACGCCACAAAATTGATTTCTGGATCGGGGGAAGAGACACCGCGATATTGATAGTCCGCGATCTTGATGATTGCGTCGGGGATGTACTCTGGTTTGAGCATATCCTTCAGGTTGTCATAGACTTTCCTGTATAGGAGATTGACGTCATCCTGTGCGTTTTGGGCAACCCATTGACGCATAGCGGGGAAGTCCTTGGCTGATAGAAGCTTGACCAGTTTTGAAATGTCCTGATCCTTGTCAATCAGACCGCACACCTCGTCATCCAGCTTCGCCCCAGTCTTGGACATACGCTGGAGGGTATTCAGGATTTTCCGATAGTCTGGGAACAGGCGAAGGATTAGCTTACCTACGGCTGCTTTATCGTGCTCTACACCCTCTTGCTTCAGGATATTGAAGACGCGCTTGCCAAACTCTTTCACCATTTCCATCTTCTCTTCCTTCGTGACCGCTAGGGAGATAGACGGGCATCGGGAATGAATAGGGTCTATGATTTTGTTGGGGTAGTTGCAAGTTAAGAGGAAGCGTGCATTAGTGAACTCTTCAATAGCTGCACGCATCGCGGTCTGTAGCAGAGGGGTAGCCTGATCGAACTCGTCCATGATGATAACCTTAACAGGGTTATCGCTGAACGAGACCGTAGAAGCAAACTGGCTAATCTGGGTACGGAGGACGTCGATACCGCGCTCATTGGACGCGTTGATCAGGATATGGTCCATGCCCATTTCCTGACATAGGGCACGCGCAACCGTTGTTTTCCCGATACCCGCCGAACCCGCTAGGATCATTGACGGGAAGTCGCCGCTTTCCACGAATCCGACGAATTCCTTTTTAATGCGCTCGGGTAGGATACAGTCGGCGATGGTGGAGGGGCGGTATTTCTCAACCCATAGGGCTTGTTCGGGATTAAAACTAATGGTCATGGTTGGAACCTCAATGGTGATGAAAGGAAGGATTCTAACACAGAGTGACGGTCAATGCAACACCCGTTTTTCCTTGTTTTTTTCTTCGGGCTTCTCTTCGTCTTCTGTCAGTAGCGGCGGCTCGTAGCTGCCTTCTTCACCCGTGACAAACTCCACGTACAGTTTCAGAAGCGGCGTGCTGGGCGAATCGAACTGGATGACGGCCTTGTCCGTGAATAGGACATAGTTCCCGTTCCCTAGCACATTGTATTTGCTGATACGGACTTTGCTGCCGCCATCGATGAAATGGATTACGCAAGGATTAAGCATGGCGATCATGCCGCTTTCCTCGCTTAGTTCCTCATCAATGACACCCACCACATATTCGCCCGTAACCAGCCTTACTAGGGTGGTTAGGTCCGTGTCCTCTTCCAACAGTAGATCGTTGTCACTCATGGTCAATTCCTCAATTTTGAAAAGTTGGCCGCTGATTTGCTACGCTGGCACAGCGACCGAAGCCTCGATATGTCCCCTGCCGATGGGCGGAAGATTCATTCTTTGTTGACCTTGATGTCAACCTTGTTCACGCTATATTCAAACCCTTCCTTGACATAGATTTTCACCCGCTCAAGGAAGTGCTTGAATGTGTAATTGAAACTGGAAGGGTCTTTGTAGTCCCCTCTAATCTCATCGAATAGATCATACACGTCACAATGGGTCTTTGTCAAGCTAGTGCGTAGCCCCCGACCGATTGACTGGATTACCCGCGAGAAGGATTTAGTAGGGCTGGCGAAGATGATGTGACGAATGTTGCGGATGTTGACACCAGTGGAGAAGGTCTGATAGGAGGCAAGGATGATACAACCTTTCTTGTGAGTCTCCGCTAACTTCCTGATCTTCTCCCTATCGTCTACGTCCGTACCACCATATACGAAGAACAGCTCCTTATCGTATTTCTTGGATAGCTCCTTCAGGGGCTTGCCGTGCTTCTCCACTAGGCCGAACAGGATCAGGACGTTACCTTCCAGCTCATTGGCCATATCCATGATCAGCCTGTTACGGTCATTGTTCTGAACAATGTACTCAATCTCTTTCTGGTAGGTGCCGCTAAAGTCGTTCTTTTCATACTTGAGCTGAATGCAGTTGACCTTGAGTTTGGCCACCGTTCCTTCATCCATCAGTTGCTTGGTGGTAACTGTGGTGTATTTGGTTCCATAGATGCCCGTCAGGGTCATGTCGGTGGCTTCGTCTTCCTCATTGATGGAGCCTGATAGGCCGATGCGGAACTCTGCGTTACATTTCTTGCCGATTGAAACTAGACTATTGGCCGCCGCTTGGTGGACCTCGTCCGTGATGATGGCGCGGAACTGGGAGAAATATTCCTCGGGGAGCCGAAACACGGATTGCCACGTTGACACCATGATAGGAGCGCGTTCATTGCGCACGCCCTTGGAGTCGGTGGATAGGACCATATTAGAAACGGCGTCCCATCCATTCAGGCTGCTATAGTCGGCAAAGTCGCTTTTTAATTGTGTCACTAGACCGATAGTCGGAACAATCACGAGGATACGTTCACCTTGGTCTAGGACATTATCCAGCAGGTAGCGGCAGATACCGTAAATGATGGAGGACTTTCCGCTACTAGTCGGGGACTGGATTAGCTTCCGCTTCTGGGTCATACAGACCGCGATGGCCTTCTTCTGGTAGTCGCGGAACTCAATCCGTTTGCCATGGGCCGACATGACAAGACCGTTGACGTATTCGTTGACCTGCTCTTCAGAGTCACCCTTGAACAGCTCTTTCACCTCGGGATCAATCTTGACGGATAGCTGATTTTCCTTGCAGTAGTCTAGTAGGCGATTGATCAGGCCAGCATAGATCATCCCGTTCTGGTATTGGAAAAATCGAATCTTCCCGTCCCAGATACGGGCTTTGTATTTGGGCTGGAACTGGTAGCCTTTCACAAAGCGGGCAAAGTGCTCACTCATACCCATGCGGATGGACGGCTCCGCCTCAACCTGAATATAGACGTTGTTATGTTTCCTAATGATAACGTCAACCATGATGATATTCCTATTGACTTTTGTGCATATAGGAATTTATCAACGAAAAAGGGACGCTGGGCTTTTGACCTAGCGTCCATTTGGTTCATTCGATGGTGATTAGTTCCATTGATACTTCAGGTATTGATCGCCGCAGTAACCTTTGTCGGCGCAGAGGCCAGGGTTCCCAGTCTTTGTATGACCTTCAGGAATCCCGCGAACATAATAGTAGGTTGCGATTGCGTATCCTGCTGCCGCGTAGCGGTTTTCAAAGGTGTCCTCTTCCAGCGTGGAGTTGACCAGAAACTCGATGACTTCTGGATAGGTGGCGTCCCGTTTGGTGGATCGCTTGATGCCGTTCTCTGCCGTGCCGACGATTGCCTTTGACTGGACTTGGAAGGCTTGCGGGTTTTTATCGAATTCACTCTTAGCCTCGCTGATACCAGTCTCAATCAGGTTCAGGGCCGCTTGGCAGGTCTCTTGATCCCGAAGTCCTTCACGCTGGCAGATCGCAAGCTCTTCCACCTCATTGAAAGCGGGGTCTCCGTTCTCTTGGTGAAACTCTGGATTCTCTTCCTGTACAAGAGACGGTCCCTTATCAATACCGCCTTCTGTGACTTCATTAACCGCTACATCCCCGTCCTGGGCATACGGGCTCAGGTCTGCTTGCACCAGACTTTCACCATTCTCTGGACCCGTGAATTCAGGTTTCTCCTCATGTACTAGACCATAGCGAGACATGTCTGCTTCAGGAACCTCATTGACAGTAGGAATCAGGGCATCATGGTGTTGAAACTCATCAACCACCAGCACTTCAGGTTCACCCTTCTGGCTTTGGAACCCAATCAAACCACCGCCGCTCCCGCAACCGACCAGCATACCAGCCGCCGCTACTGCAAGAATCTTTGCTTTCATTTTCAAATCTCCTCTTTGGGATGAAGGATGGGTCTACTTTAACCCGCCCTTTTCGCTTTGTCAACAAGGTCTCTGGGCTGAAAAGCACTCAAGTAACATTTGTTACACTTTTCGAGAGTTTTTGGGAGTTCAAATCAGGCGGGCTGCCTGAAGACCCGCATGAATAGCCAATCTTTGGAAAATCGTGGAGTTTTTGAACTTCAGGTGGCATGGAGACCCGTTCTCGTATGAGAACTCGCAAGTGCCTTCACAAAACCCCTAGAAACATAGGGGTCTGTGACGCCTCTTTTTGAGGAAGGAGGATGAGGGTTTCAAGATCAAAGGATCGGTCGTCATGAAGGGTCAAAAAAAGATCAATTCAGATCATCCATAGGCGGGGGTGGTGTCCTCATGGAATCTAATGATGTCCTTATGGTTCCCTATAGTGTCCTTGATGGACCCATTGTCCTTAATATCCATGTAGGTCCAATTTCCCGCTTGCGCGGGAATTGGACGTTCGAATGGCGGGCGCTATGCGTGCCGCCATTCGAACCTTCGGTCATTGTAGTCCTATAAGGTTCCTTTTAATGAATGGTCTTGAATCCATCCTTCATGTAATCTAAAGGTAACCTATTGATTCCTTTAGGGTTCCTTATGGTCCCTTAATCGTTATCTTAAAGAGAAATTCCGTTCTATAGGTGTCATGCCCCTCAAATCCCATAGGTCTCCTTGATGTTCTATAGACGCCCGTTGGGCGTGTGGCTGCGGTTACCCGCAGCCACGTATCCCTTTGGTGTCCTATAGTGGTTCCCTTGATACAATCCTATTGATCCCATGGATGGGCGCGATAGCGACCGTCCATGCGCCCCGATAGGGGCGTTATGGAATCCTAATGGTCCCTTATTCGTCCTTAATCGTTATCTTAAAGAGAAATTCCGTTCCGACGGAACCTATTGATTTCATTGAAGAAGAAAAAAAGGGTGACCCCGAAAGATCACCCTCTATTGCTTACTTTTTAAGCACCTCGATGTCGAACCCCGTAAACTTCATTGAGCAGGTTGCCGTCACTGGTGTGGTATCGCTGTCCGTCACGTTGACCGAGAACCCGCTTAGGTTCACGGGGAAGCAGTCCCTCATGGTATACTTGATCGACGGGTTCTTGTGGTTAGTGAGGATCGTCACGGTGATATCACTATACTGATTCCCGATCCTGCTGTTTGATAGGGTCAGCAGTTCTTGACTTCCCGTCTTGCCGTTGATAAAATTATCGTATTGTTCATAGGAGTCGGGGAACGATAGACCCTTCATCCATGAAAGGATTGCTCTATAGTTCGCCATGGCTTCATCCACGATGAACGTGAATGTGAAGTCCTCCTGAGTGATATGGTCCCCAGTGGCATTGATCGCACGGAAGGGGTTGCCCATCTTCACTTCAGGAAGGCTGGTGTCGGGGAAGGTGACCCCCTGTACACTAAACTTCATGACAGGTAGGCGGGCGATCTCCAACACGAAGGAGTTGATGTTCAGGAAGTTCAGTTCGCGTTGTGCCATAAATGGTTCACCATTTTTTGATTAGACTTGAGGGTATTTAAAAATGATTGAAAAACACCTGCTCCCCGTTGAAGAATTCCAAGAGCCGATTGACTTTGCAACCCAGCAGCTATCGGTGTTCTGGCTTCCCGATGAGATTAAAGTAGAAAAAGATATCCATGACGTGCTGACCAATTTCACGGAAGCTGAGAAGCACGGGGTCATCACTACCCTGAAACTGTTCTCCCTATACGAGACCCACGCGGGTGACGAATACTGGGGAGGGCGCTTTAAAAAGATGTTTGACGGTGCCGAATTCCACCGCATGGCCTCCGTCTTCAGCATGTTTGAACTAGCCGTTCATGCCCCCTTCTATAACAAAATTAATCAGCTCCTGCACGTTGACACGCCAGAGTTCTATCTCTCATATCTGGACAACGAGACCTTGAAGGCTCGCATTGAGCATATCGGCGAGATTATCGGCCATCCTGATGATGCCGTGTCGCTGGCAATGTTCTCATTCGTTGAGGGGGTTGTCCTGTATTCATCGTTTGCCTTCCTGAAGTCCTTCCAAGCCAACGGTCGTAACAAACTGGCCAACGTCGTGCGCGGTCTAGACTTCTCGGTGCGTGATGAGAACTTCCACTGTATTGGCGGCGCGTGGTGCTATCACCTGAAGACGAAAGACTACACCGAAGAGCAACGGGCGGCGATTGAAAAGATTATCGTGGAAGGCGCGAAGACCATTTACGAACATGAAGAACAAATCGTAGAAATGGTTTTCGAGAAGGGCGAGATTGAAGGCATTTCGAAGAACCAAATGAAGGTGTTCATCAAGTCGCGTATTAATGAAGTTCTTCATATGCTGAACATGAAGCCGATCTATAAGGTCAGCGAGAAGGACAACCTTGTTTCTCAGTGGTTCTATAAGTCGATTAATGATTATCAATTCAATGACATATTTTCGGGCGTAGGTCGGGACTACCATCGCCAATGGGACGAGCGCGGTTTCATCTGGGATACCCCGAACGTCGATATTAATAAGTGATTGAGAATCAACGGGGCGGCGCAAGTCGCCCTAAATCATTAACCATTAACAGAAACATGAGATTCGGAAATGTCTGACGAGAAGGATTATTACGAACGACTAAGCGATGAACGCAAAGCATTGCAGAAGGAAGGTCTGGTACCGAAGTGGTATAGCACGGGCGGCTACCAAATGTTCAAGGAAAAATACGAATATCAAACCGAAGGGCGCTCGGTTCGTGGCCAGTTTGAACGTATTGCCAAGACTGCAGCCAAACATCTAGAGGACACCTCGCTACACAAGGGAGCTGAAGAGAAATTCTTCAACCTGCTATGGAAAGGCTGGTTATCCCCGTCTACACCCGTCCTAGCGAACATGGGGACTAACAGGGGGCTGCCCGTCTCATGCTCAGGTGGCGTCGTAGAGGATAGTATCGAAGGGTTCTATAAGAACCGCATGGAGACCGCCATCCTTACTAAACACGGCTTTGGTACCTCTGCATATCTCGGGAATATTCGCCCACGTGGGTCTAAGATCAGCGTAGGCGGGAAGGCAAACGGTCTGGCGCCAGTGTTTAAAGGTCATGTTCAGGATATGCGGGAAGTTAGTCAGGGCTCAGCACGACGCGGTGCATGGGCAGGATATCTTGAGATTGATCATGGTGATTTCGATGAACTATCAGATTTCATCCTAGCTGAACCCGATGATTGTAACGTGGGCTGGATCATTACTGATGAGTTCATCGAGCGTCTTGATTCTGGTGAAGAGGAAGCAATTCGACGCTACCAAAAAGCCATGAAGCTAAAGATGGTCACTGGCCGTGGTTATTTCCACTTCATCGACAAGGTTAACCGCCAGCGCCCAGACATGTATAAAGAGCATGGGCTGACCGTTAAGGCTTCTAACCTGTGCATGGAAATTGCACTATTTGCCGACGCGGATCATACGTTTAGCTGCGTGCTATCATCATTGAACGATGCCCGATGGGATGAATGGAAAGACACCGACGCAGTATACTGGGCCACGGTGTTCCTTGATTGCGTAGCAGAAGAATTCATCCAGCGCGCTAAGAAAATCAACGGCCTTGATAAGGTCATCCGATTTACCGAAAAGGGACGTGCGCTTGGCCTCGGTCAGTGCGGCCTGCACACCCTGTTCCAAAGCAAGATGATTCCGTTTGAGTCTCTGGAAGCCCAGCTACTAAGCCAGCAGATTGCAAAACGAATTCAGGAAGAATCGGACCGCGCCAGCCGTGATATGGCCGTCATTCTAGGTGAACCTGAATGGTGTAAGGGCTACGGGTTCAGGAACACCCATCGGCGGGCTATCGCCCCGACCAAATCAACGGCTCTTCTGATGGGCGGTATCAGTGAAGGAATCAACCCCGATCCCGCCATGACGTATACCCAGAAGACCTCTGCGGGTGATGTATCTCGGATCAACCCAACGTTCCTAAAACTGATGAAGGAGCGCGGTCACAACAACAAGGCTACCCTGAAGTCCATTACCGACAAGTTCGGTAGCGTTCAGCACCTCGACTGGCTATCGGACGAAGAGAAAGCCGTTTTCAAAACGGCCTTTGAGATTGATCAGCACGTCATTCTTCGGATGACGGCGGCTCGTCAAAAGTTCGTTGATCAGGGTCAGAGCATGAACCTGTTCTTTAGCGCCGATGAGAAGCCAGAGCACATCGGTCGGGTGATGACGGCGGCGGCCAAGAACGAGGGTATTCTTGGGGTTTATTACATCTATACCCAAGCTGGTGTGAAAGCGGCTCAAGAGACGCAATGCCTTGCATGTCAATGATTTGACAACGGAAGCCTAGGGTGATAAGCTCTAGGCTTCCTTCTACAATGAGGATATATTATGAAACTACTAAAACTAAGCGCCGAATGGTGCCAACCCTGCAAATCCCTATCCAAAACCATTTCCGAAAGCAACCTACCCGTTCAGGTAGAGGAAGTGGACATTGATGAACACCCCGATGTTGCCGCAAAGCACCTCGTCCGTGGCGTCCCTACCCTTATTCTGCTGAACGATGAGGGCAACGTCCTGAAGCGACACACTGGCGCGATGAACAAAGCCCAGCTCGCAGAATTCATCAAAGTTTAAAGCTTGACAAAGCCGCTTGATGTCCGTTATCATATACGGATCAAGCGGCTTTTTTGTTATTGGGGGTATGATTTATGGGCGGCAATGCAATGATTGACGGTGAGCGCGCTGAACGCATCATCTTCTCGGATAGTGAGAAAGCCATCGGTGCGGTTACGCGCCAGCAGTTCAAAACCGATCTCGTAAACCTGATCCTTGCCATGGATAGTGCAGTGTACGCGGAACATGGTGGCATGACACCCTTCCAGACTATCGGCCTTAACCGTCCCGTGTTTCATCCGATGAGTGTGGCGTCAGGGTCTACCCAGTTCCTGTTTAACGAGAACATCAGCGACGCGGCCTTCCTCCACTATAAGCCATCCATGGGTGACGTTGATCTCATGATCAGCGATACCGCACGTCTCGGTCCTCTCTGGGATATCGAAGACCAGCAATTCATGCTGATCGCCATGAAGGAGGATAGCACGCAAGCCATCACCCTGTGGCACTACAAACGGACGGGGAAGGTCGTCCAGATCGATCTAGAGAAGACCTGCTATGTCAACGGGAAACCGATTAGCTGGGAACGGTTTATCAGGTCTTCCTCATGGGACGATCAGGTAATGGGAATTCGTGGGGTCTTCCATAAGTGGCTGCTCCGTGCGTCTACATGGAAGGAAGCCCGCTATATCGATCTATGGAAGAAGGGGCGGACCGAATGTGTGTATACGAACATGCTTTCATTCAGTGTCCCCATGGGTCTGCGTGACAAATATATCCAGAACAAGGACGGGTCTTATCGAATCCCGAAACGGGATGAAATGAGGTTTGTTAGTAACGTGGAAGCGGTAGCACGGGGCTTATTCGGAATCCCTGATGCCGATATCACGTCCTTTATCTCAGTGGCAAATATCATTAACTGTACGTTCAGCGATGAAGAAAAAGCGCGGGTTGCCACGGCCTTCGCGGGTATCATGTTTGACAAAGGGGCGCAATGCCTCTATAGGGATGACAAGATGCAAGATTATCGGGAAAAGCTCGGGGTATATAACATGCTCCTGAAGCTGATTGATATCGATTCCCCGCTGGACATCAAAGAGAAAGCGGGGTCATACTATGGCGAGTTCTGGCATGGAGAAATGGAGGAAGTATTTTCACGGCAAGACTGAGGTTGTAACAAAGACAAAGGGGATAGCAGCCGTCTATGATTCTGTGGACGGCAGGGATGTCCGTTATCGCCTAGCAGACGGAACACCCATTATCGTTATCCCCTGTATCGAATGGAACGGTCGATATCATGTCAAGGACCACGGCTGGCTAAGTGATAACTCTGTAGCCAAGCCCCTGAAGAGAAACAATAACCTAGCATCCATCAATTCCCTCGCCTTCGCCTCACTGGGCGATGATGTTACAATCCAGTGGGGCGATTCGGTTGTGGAATGTAAGCGGTTTACTAGTCTATCCGTATTGAATGAATCCATCCGACTAGGATTACCAGACCATATCAGGGAAGTCCTAGATTCCAATGAGCTATATCCGCATGAAAGAGATACCCTAGGCTGTTATCTCGGGGAGGTGCTGATTGGAGTTCACGCATTATCAGGTGGTAATGGTCCGTGGGTCTGGCATCCGACGGCATTCTATCTCCCCGCCGATCCTAGTTTTAGCGGTGTTGATTCATTCGTGGAGACGGCCAACGGGTTGACAGCACTGTCCAGTAAGTACGGCGCGGGGGCAGCGGCCTCCTTCTTTTCAAATATCCTGATCGGAGGACTAGAGGTCGATCTCGAACCATCGGTCTTCAGTGGGGTGGTGGCCGCCGCCAAAGCAAGAGGGGTCACGACAGCCGACCTTTTCAAAAAGCAGAAGTCTAAGCACGTCCTCTACGAATACGGAATCAATTACATTCTGGGGACGGGGATTCATGACACCTATGGAGTATATGAGGCGATCAGGGAAGGGAACTTGACAGAAGACCGCTACCGTGTATCCAGAGAGATTCGACTGCTAGGGGAGACAGTGGACCCTAGGATTCTTGACTATCTGGATAGCTCCATGACGGCATTCTTCAGTCGGTCAACGGCCAAAGCCTTGAATACCTGCCCAAAGAGCATGGAGCAAATGAGAAGGATTCTCATCAAGAAAGACTATTGGCAAGTCAACCTAGACAAGGCCGCGTGGCGCAAGGGCGTGATAAAGTTCTCATTCATCAATTCTGGGGAGGCCAAACTCCAGATAATCGGCAGCAAGGCGGCGATGAACGACATCACGGGATCGCAGGGTATGATCAATTACCGTTTGAGCTATTGACACATGAGGTTCATGGTGCTATGATTCTTCTATCCATACGGAGAATCTACATTATGAACCTCAATCGCGTTTCAATCCCCCATCTGGAAAACCTGACGGATGATCAATTCAGTGCCGTTCTTAATGCCGAAAAGATCGACATTCATCTAAAGGTGGACGGTGCGGGTATTCGTTTCTGGAAGGAAGACGGGAAGTTCGTCATGGGAACCTCGCGGGTTGATCGCATCGAGTCAGCTCGACAGTTCATTGACCATAACCCACGTTCAAATCGCTGCCGTGCGTATGCCCAGCTCTTCCATACGCTGGAGGGTAGTCTGGTTGTCAAGAGCTTGCCAGAGAACGTCACGGTAATCGCCGAAGTCCTCTATAAGCCCCTTGGCTACAGTGAAGGTTTGACTCACGTCTATGTCAAGGTGCCGTATTGGATTGTGAATGATCTCGCCATTGCGGTTATTGACATTCTGGACTCGGACAGTATGAAACCAGTCGATGAACATACGCACCATATGATCATGATGGATATGATTAGAGCAGCAGCTGGCGAGCACATCCTCCTGTTCGGCACGGATCTTTTCAGTATCGATTGCGAGCTTCTTCCTACCATCACGGATCGAGCAGAGCTGCGCAACAACCTTCTTTTCCTTGCGGAGAAGGACTCGTTCTGGGCTCTGCTGGGTGATATGAATGAAGGCATCGTCTGCCACGCTGGGGATATCGTTTTCAAAATCACGACGGACGAATATCGCGCACTGAGGAATCAGAAATGACAGTCTTTGTCACCTCCGACCACCACTTCGGCCATAAGAACATCCTCCACTATTGCGCTCGCCCATTCAAGGACGTCCACCATATGGATGAGTGCCTGATCGAACTATGGAATGTCAACGTCAAGCCAGAAGATGCGGTTTTCAATCTCGGGGATGTCTGCCTAGGGAAGGGGTACTACGTCGAGGAGAGGCTGAAGAAGCTCAACGGCCGTCAGTGTCTGATCGTTGGGAACCATGATCAAAAGTCTGTGCAGGAACTGTCTGTATGGTCGAAGGTGGTTCCCGTCTTCCACTGGGAACGGAAAGGACGCATCATCCATATGCGACATCTTCCATGGACGGTAGAAGACGCTATGGGAATTGAAAACGGTTTCGATTACGAAAAGCACGTCTACCTGTCTGGGCACACCCATGGACAATATGGCCCCGTCCATTTCAACGGGGTGAAGCAGGTAGACGTAGGAGTGGACTGCTGGCAATATCAACCTATTCCGATTGATACGGCTATTGAAGCGTTCGATTCGTACATTCCCCCGTATTTCTGATGCTTGACAAGCCATCCGACAACCTGTATAGTTCTAACCATGGAAGCGGAGGCTTCCATGACAAACACAATTGAAGGAGTAATGCACATGGAAACGATGAAAAAACTGGCCGTATTGGCCGCTGTGATTGGCGCACTGGCTGCTATTCAAACCTGCAGCCTGAAGAATGCTAAAGCACATGGTTGCGATGCATATAATTCATGCAGCCAGAATAGTCCGATTGTCAACAATGATCCGTCCGTGACGGCTAACGTTCAGCCGACCATTACCACGAACAATCACCAGCATCAGCAGCAGGACCAGAACAGTCAATCGGGTGCACAGGCAGCGGGTACTGGTGGTAACGTGAATACGAATAGCCGCTACCTCAGCGTCCGCCCCGTGACGGTTCAGGCTACTCCGATCATCACCCCTGCCGCTAACGTCTCGCGCTATGCTGGTGGCGAGTGTGGTCCTCGCATGAAGATTCTGCGCAAGGCGGTTCATGGTCTGAATAATCGTCCCATGAGTGTGCAAGAGTTTGAAGCGGGCGAGGATCAAACCCTATACCCCGATGAAGTTCCATACAAGCGCATTACCGTGATTGAAGGTCTGGACCATATCATCGGTCATCGCGTGATTGAAACGACGGCGGTACAAACGGTATCCACGGGCGGGGGCTTCGGCTTCGGTCTGAATTTCAATCAAGGTGCAGGCGGCTCGGCTGGTGTTCAATCAGCAGGTGGGGTACAGCGGATGGTAACGACGATTCGCCTAGTAGACTGTGTACTAATGGAAGTCGATACGCGGAACCTGAAGCCACGCGGTTAATAGAATAAAATAGGCAAAAGAAAAGCCCCCTTTCCTTTCGGATCGGGGGCTTTTTTTGTATCAACTATTGCTTAGTAATTAGATTACGTTAGCAACGTTGGCGATACGGTAGTAAGCGTTGCTGCGGACCGCCTGCTGGGCATTGAACAGAATGTTCTGGCTCAGAGAATAGCGGGTCTTGAAGCCAAGGCGAGGCTGCATGGATTGGGGATCAACAGCGCGGTATAGCTGCAGAGGAACATACGGGCTGTAGATCAGGCCAGCGTCCATCGCGCTTTCACCTTTGTAGCCGAGGCAGTAGAAGTCATGCTCAGCATACGGATCAACGTAGACCTTGATGCGACCGTGGATGGTGCCAACGAAGGTGGATTTGGTCCAATCGCTGGTGACGTTCACGTCTAGGTTGCTCGTGCTCAGGATATTGGCAGCGGCTAGGGCTGAAGCAACGTCAGCGGAAACGATCAGGATATTACCTTTACCGCGCTTGGTGTCGAAAGCGATACCGTTAGCGTCGCGCTCGATAGCGAAGTGCAGACCTTTGAAACGCTCGGCCGACCAGCGGCCGTCGGCGTCTTTCTGTAGATCGAAAATACCTGGGATCGTGGTATCTTTGATAGCGCCAAGTTTAGCAGCGGCGTAGACGTTGCGCAGAACTTCGCGGTTGATCTCGGCTAGGACTTCGTTGCTGCAGATATTGATCAGCTCGTTCTCGGCGTCAAGACCGTGTACAGCTTGCATGTCTTGGGCCAGTTCGACTGAATACTCGGCTTTCAGGGCGCGGGTCTTGGCTTCTACGGCAATCTTCTCGATTGACACGCCCATTTGAGCGGAGATATCACCCTCGCCTTGGGCGGTGGACATAGCAGAACCAGTGGTCGGGATGAAGCTCAGAACAGCGTCAGCGTTAGTAGCGGTAGCGCCGTTGCTCAGGGTAACGGTGGTGCCAGATACTGAAGCGACGGTGGTGTTAGCGGGGATGCCTTCACCATAAACCAGCATACCTTGGGCAACCCGACCAGCGCCGTCACCGACGGTAACCGAGGTGCTACCAGAGGTCAGACCGCCCTTACGGATAACGTTCATTACGCCGCCGACGGTGTGGGTACCCGTACCAGAGAAGGCGGTGTTGGCTTCTTGCCACAGAGCTTCCGTGCCAGACTGGGAGGTGTAGCGGCTGCGCAGGGCAAACACTAGACCAGTTGGCATGCTCATTGGCTGTACGCCGCAAACATCAAACGCGATCATCGCGGGGGCGGTACGGCGGACCATTGACATTAGCACTGGGTCATACTTAGCAGCACCAGCGGTAACGTTGGTCGGGGTTGATTCTTGTAGAGCTTGGCGCTTGTTCTCAGCGGCTTGGTTCTCTAGCAGGGCGGCCGTTACTTGCTTACGATAAGCATCTTCGATCTTGGGCATGGAGGCATGCTCAAGGATGGGAGACCACTTCTCTACTAGAGTCGGGTCTTGTTGCTCGTTTAGGAATTGATCCATGTTTGTTTACCTCGGAGGATTTGAAAATTGAACAACTTTATTTATAGTGAGGCAGAAGACAAACGGCTCAATTGCACGCTATGGCTTTATGTTCGTATCCGTGTCTTCTGCGCATGACTTTATGTAGTGCCGCGATTTACCGCATCATTGAAGCCAGACGGGTCATATAATCGTCTTGGGCTTTCTTACGCGGGGAGGGGATCTCTTTATCTTCTGAAATGATCGGGGCTTCCTCGGCAACCATCTTTAGGGCTTTCTTGGTGAAATAGCCTTCCTTGATGATCTTGGCTCCATTAGCGAAAGCTTCAGCGCTGCTATAGGTCTTGCCTTCGACTAGTTCGCGCATCTTCTCTTTGTCAAGAGTTGACATGCCTTCGGTTAGTTCCGTGAAAGCAATCTTGCGCTGGGCTTCGTCTAGGGCTTGCTCAACCTTGGCGGTTTCCTTGGTAGATTCGGCTAGGCGGGCTTTCAGTTCGCTGATCTCTTCGGCCTGCTCGTCGACCTTGGCGATATCGCCTTCGGGGATATTGAAATTGTGCTCTAGGAACAGCTTACGAATACCACCGATGAAGCTTTCCATGATATCCACTTTCACGCTATGACGCAGGGCGACACGATTCTTTTCGGCCCACTCATTAACAGCATACGTCAGATATTGATCGGCTTGCTCTTCCAGCTCGGCCTTAGCAGCGGCGACTTCTAGCTCTTTCTCTTCCTGTAGACGCTTGGTGGTAGCGCGAACACGCTTGTTCACCTCAGCACCGATGGCGCTTTCAAAGAGGATTGAAAGATTGCCGATGGACTCTTCTGATAGTTCTGTGCCTTCGAAGATCGCCTTGAAGTGCGTACCGAAGGATTCTTTTAGATCGTCCTTCTCATCATCTTCAGCGTCATCGTCTTCATCATCCGAGTCGTCTTCGTCGTCTTCCTTGACTTTCTTCTTGGATTCTTTGACAGGCTTCTTACCACCTTTCTTGGATTCCTCGACGTCGTCTTCGTCATCCTTTTCGTCTGCGTCTTTGTCGTTATCCATGTCTTTATCTTCAGCGTCGTCCTTTTCGTCTTCGCCTTCAGATAGAGCCGCGTATGCAGCATCCGTGACGTGCTGAAGAAGCGCCTTAGCGGCGGCTTCCGATAGCTCTTCGCCTTCCCGAAGCTTATCAAGACCGTGCTCTTTGATGATAGCTTTCAGTGCGGCTTCCTTGTTGATCTTTGGCATAATGCCTCCAAAATGATTCATTGATAAACCTATTTAACCGCCAATAATCTTGGCCAGCGCAGCCTTGGCGGATTCAAACATGGCCCGTTCACGTTCGGCCTTGCTTGGGATATTCTTTGCAGCTTTCTTCTGCTCTAGGAATTGCATGAACTCCTCAAATAGAGCATGATTAGTGCCTAGTGCATTTTCGATAGCAAGCTCATTTTCATAGACGGCATTCACCAGTGCTTTCGGGGCCGACGGGTTCATGACGGCATCTACGGTAAACAGGCGGAAGTCGTCTTGGACTTCTGAAATGCCTTCCTTCAGGGCCTTAACCGAACCGCTACCACGAGTTGATACCCCTAGGACTACACCCCCTTCTAGCATCGCTTGGATAATCTTCCCACACGGGGTGTCGAGGACTTTGGCCTTACCGAGATAATCGGTGCCTTCCTTGGCAATTTCCGTAATCAGAATAGCAGCGCGGTCTGGGTTGATTTGGCTATCATTGGGATGGGATAGCTCACCCACAGCACGCCGCGTGGCAACATACTCCTCGGAGAAGCGTTTCACCTCCCGATCTAGGGTAGCCTCTTTATAAATGCGACGGTTTTTATTGACGGTTTCGGCTTGGGCGAATACCCCTTCAATATACCAGTCCTTACCTTCTTTGGTAGATTCGGCGATTAGTTCATTTTCAATCAGTAGCATGATTATTTTCCGTATAGGGTTTTCATTCGGACTTTAGAACGGATCATAGACCGTTTGGCTTTCTGTTTGCGTGCCGCCTTCCCGACACGCCACGCTTTCCGTGCTGCTTTGCGTCGTGCGCGCTTCTCCTTCTGAGTCATGCGCACAAATTTGACGCTATTACCCTTCCGAACGACTTTAAAGCCCTTGCGCTTGACCTTGACCTTACGGACGATTTTGCCATTACGCACAACCCGTTTCATCGCTACCTCATCAAGGAATTCTAGCGTATGGGCGGCTTTCCAGTCTTCTAGAAGAGCATCCATTCTTGCAAGAATTTCCTCTCTACTGAACATCGCTACCTCTTCGGATTATAGACCCAGCTTGTTCTGAATATCGCGCTCGGTCATGACGATCAGGTCATGCTTATCACCTGAAGCGCGCTCGCGTTCTGCACGTTGTTTTGAATCGAACGGGCCCGCCACCACTTCATCGCCTTTCTTGCTGTATACGTAGAAGGCTTCTTCGGATAGGGAGTCGAACATCCGCTGGGCGATCTCATGACGCATCTCTTCTAGCTTTTCATTTGCCTTGACCGCTAGTGCGTCCAGAACTTCGTCTTTATCAAACATCATGGTATTCCGTAGTTATTGAGAAGGTAAAACAACCGTCTACGAATATTTAGACAGTTGTAAGCGGTTACTGTCGGGAATTAGCGCATATCAGAAGTTAACTCCGTCTAATGCGGCCTTTGCCGTTTTGATGCGCTTGCGATCAGGAATCCCGTCATTATTGCGGTCTACAAAGTCGGGTCCGTCATCGTCTTCCTCACCATCTTCTTCTGGCGGGTCTTCGGCGTTCTCTTTATCCATCTGCCGCTGCATGTCGTCGACCTCGTCTTGTGACAGGTTCAGGACGTTACGCATCAGCCAATCCTTGCTGAAGTATTGTCCTTTATACTGCTCTAGCTGCTGTAGAAGTGCGGCCCGCTGTTGCCACATCTCATTAAACATAAGCTCATCCCAGTAGGCCGAAGATTGCCATTTGAAGGTTAGGCTAGGTGCCATGGCTTCAAAGTCTTCCGCAGTGATGATGTTCTTTGCCACGCACTGCGTCTTCAGCATCTGAACAAAGATCATGGAGAACTTGTTGCGAAGGTAGTTCACAAATTTGGTGAACTTGATTTCCTCGCGGGTAATCTCACCAGACCTCCCCATGGAGAACGTACCCTCGGCATTTAGGCGAGTACGCGGGATATTCAATGCCTGATACATCTTCTTGTGGAAATAGTCCACATCGTCCATTTCCCCGAGATTCTGACCACCAGGCAACGTCGTTACCTCTGTGCCTCGCCCACCATCACGGCGCGGAAGCCAGTAGTCCTCCAACATGGACATGGTTTGGCGGCTATCCTTCACCTCGCCCGTCACGGTATCATAGGTCATCTTGTTTTTAAAATTGTTTTTGACGCTATTCAGATACTGCTCGGCTTTGGTGCGGGGAAGGTTGCCGACGTCGACATAGAAGATTCGACGCTCGGGGGCACGGGCCAGACGATAGATTACCAGACTATCCTCTAGCTGCTTCATTTGGTTTGCAACCTTCAGGGACTTATCAAGGTGGCTGATTGCAATCGTTGAACCATCACCCTTGTCACGGAACACACCGCTATTGGCATATGCAATTGCATCGGGGTGAACCTTGATTGATTGTGTCTGCTTCCCTAGAAGATTAGCCAGCTTACCATTAGTAGAAGACGTGTACACAAAGTACGTATCCTTAACCTTCTCGGCTTCGACACCGTTCTTTAGTTTGACCTTCTCCGTCTCTACCACCTTACGGATAGTACGCGGGTCAATGATACGGATGGACGTAATCCCTTTGGAGTTATCGTCGGGGTCTAGGACTAGATGGATCAGCATACGTCCGTCTACGTACCATTGGCGGAATTTGTCCGTGGCCGTCCGATTGAATTCCAGTAGCTTCAGGCATTCTAGGAACTCCTCCTGAATCTTGTCCACTACCTTCTTTGGAATCTTCAGCTCTTCTGGAACCTCGATGTCCACAGGATAGCTGGCATAGTCCGTTTCAATCGCCTCGTTTACGATTTCTTGGATGGCATAGTCGATCTCAGGACGGGAGGCTAATTCACGCCAAGCATTGATCAGCTCTACCTCGTTCGTCTCATTTGACGTCGCGCCAAAGTCGATGCCGTGGGCAACCACGCCGCCCGTTTGGATGATAACCGCATCGTCTACGGTAGGCGGCACGAATGAGGTATCCTTGATCTCGGGTTCCTCTAGTGCCTTTCCCTGCTTCTTGCCAAACTGGCTAAAAAAATCGAACATTGCCATAATCGGGGTCACATTTAGTTAGTGATGTTAATGGTTATTTAATGGGCAAAAGGAAGCCCGCATAAAGCGGGCTTCCGATCAGAACTCTAAGATGAATTTAGCGTTTCCCGCGTTGTATAGCTTCCTATACCCTTTGGAAAACATGATATCGTTTTCGGTCATTTCTTTGGGGAAGACCTCGTTAAAGACCTTCTCTAGTTTATGCCGCTGATATTTCTGGCGCGATTCTCTAGTCTGCTTCTTCTCCTCATACCAGAAATACCCTGCTTCGGTTCTGCCGATTTCCTTAAATCCGCACGCCTTGTAGCCGTTGCCAGTCCCGTGCATTAGGTCAGCATATGTAATGAGACATTCCATTTCTGGACCAACAACCTTTCTTGCTGCAGCGATGAGTTTTGATGCCCCGCCGACTACCGTGTGATTCAAGATAGAACAGAAGCGAACAATCTCCCACGCGCCTTGTCTCTTCTCATAGCGCGATGGAGAGAACGTCATGACAGACACCAGATCGTCGTCGCGGTATAGGCCGATTTGCAATCTAGACTGTGTATATCCGTTGATGTGATTTGCTTCACAGAAAGCTCTAGCGGATTTGGAATCGATGATCTTTGCTTCGGTTTTGCGGGCATGAATTCTTTCAGACTTCCCAACCGCGTTAAGGATCATGGAGGCGACAATATCAAATTTATCGTTAATCTCATCCTCGAAGAATTGCATGAGACGAATACCAGCGACTTCGGCTGCCTCTAGTTTCTTCCTGTGGTAGTTCTTATCTGATCGGCCTTGAAAGAAAATGTTGTTTGGGTTGTATGAATGGAAAAAGTTGCCGTTACATTCCACCGCGAACTTTAGTTGCTCGGAGTAGATATCGAGTTCAGTGCCGTCACCGAGAGCAATGCGATTGTTTATCTCGTATGGTATATCATGAACATCTAAGAGTTTTTCGATCTTGATTTCCTGCGAAGACCTGCGTATGACGCCTTTGATTCCATGCTCATGTATCCATCTATATGCGGTGGTCGATGTGATGTTATGTTTTTCAGAAAATATAATCGCCGACATTCCACACTCGGAGAGTTCTTTTTCTAGTTTTTCTTTCGACCTCAAAACCCTATAGGTCTCCTTACTAATACCGTGCTTATACGCGAACTCTTCGCGGTCCATATAATTCCGATATTCTTCTGTCTGGGTGTAGTAATCTGCACCGTACCTTTCACGGTTAGTCTGGCGGATTTTCTCTTGCACTTCTTTATTGGAAGAAGGACTGGGTCCACCATACCGTTCTATATTAGTCTTGATGCGTCTTTCTAGAATTTCTTGTCCTCTAGTTCTCCACGATTCCTTAATCATCTCTGATGCTTTCATTTTGACGTCGTGGTTTTTCGCAGGACACTCAACCCCATATTTTTCTAGGTTGGTCTTTTTAATTCTTTCCCGAACTTCCTTATTAGCAAGGGGTGAAACAGTGCCGTATTTTTCCAAAAATACTACCTTACGTTTCTCTCGAAACTCTGGGACGTTAGATGGGTTGGCGACACCATATTTCCGCATCATGGCCTCTTTAATCGCCCTTGGTTTATCAATCTTGGTACATTTGCGAGAACAATACGTCTCAGAGCCATCATACCCCACCGATAACGACTTGACGGGAAGTTTAGCGGAGCATACGATGCAGCACCGTGGCGGTATATTATGTAAAGAACAATAAGCCCACGTCGCAAGACTGGGCCATTCCTTCAACACCGCTTCACATTCTTCTGAGTATTTCTCGGCTCGCCATGGTGAAATTTTATCGCCCTTGTTTGTTAATATGTCTTTTGGTTCCATTATTATTCCAGCATAGTAAAATGATATCGATTCTACCAAAGAAAAAGCGGGCCGTCAAGCCCGCTTCCGAGAACTACTTCACGATCTATCACTGTACACTGTCGTTAGTCCACCAGTCATACGCCATTTCACAGGAAAATTCCTGAACGCTATCGGTGGAATCGTATGACAGGTCGATGGCACTAACGCTAGTGGGGAACACTCCCTCGAACTTGTAAGACTTCAGGGCCTTGCCGTCACGACCAAAGGACGTCACCACGATATCCGTCTTGTACTGGTTCGGATTCACGACGCCTAGGTTAGACTTGGTGCCGTTAATGATGTTCATCCACTTCTCAAGACTAGTGCGCGGCTCAAAATCCACGTCGTTTAGGAAGGTGAGCGACAGAGTTCCCGCTTGCCTCTCTCCCGCTACGTTCACTACGCGGCCGTTGAAGTAGACAGGCACAGCCGAGATATCGCTTGAAGGCAGTTGAGCGCCCTTGCACAGTAGTTCGGCCTTACGGGGGTTAGCTCCCTGTACACCAGCAGGGAAGCTTAGGGACACTCGGTATAGAGACGGCCGCGCACCGCCTTGGAACACCGATTTAAATTCCATTAGAGACATAGGTTATAACCTCTTTGAAAAGAGAAATGTACACTTCATTATTTAAACGAAAAAGCCCCCGATCCGATTTGGAAAGGGGGCTTATTTTGTTAATGCTCTAGAGATTATGCAACCTCTTCAAAGCTAACACCAGTGGGCGTTGAAATGAAGTTCAATGTCACGTAGTTGATGCTACGAGTGGGTTTCAGGTAGATATCAGCCACGAAACCGTTTGTATCGATGACCTCTGGCGTGTTGTTCACGTCGGAGCATACTACGCGGAAGTCGGTAACACCCCGACGGCCTTGCACTTCGCGCAAATACGGCTCAACCCGTGCAACAAACTGGGAACGGGTGAACTCATCGTTGAATTCAAACATCACATATTTGGCCATCGTAGCAATGGCTTTCTCCAGCACGATGAATAGGCGGCGGACGTTGATGCGGTCGAAGGCGCTGGGCTTGGTCTGTAGCGTCTTGTCCCCATAGAGCATAACACCCTCACCAATCTGGCTGGTGACGGGGTTGACCGCGTTCTGGTAAAGCGTGTCGCGATCGGCTTTAGAACCAGGGTTATAAGCCAACCTCACTGTGTTGCGGATCATGCCGCGTGACCGACCAGCAGGCGAGAACCATGGGTCCGCTACGTTATCCGTATTGGCGCATAGGCCAGCGATATCACCACTCAGCGGAACCCAACGATTCAGATCGGAATAACGATCATACATCAGTTTCCAGCTAGAGGCCATCACAGCATATGACGTTGACGGTAGCGCAGCACGGTCATTCAGAACGGCTTGTAGTTCACCGCCTTTATTGCCGACTACTGCATTCTTGCTGGGGGAGACCAGCGCGATGCAGTCTTTACGATAGTTGGCGATATTGTCAATGACGTAGTTTGACAGGGTAGCCTGATCGGCTGCACTATCCAGACCTGCAACGATTACTAGGCTAACGTCGATTGATTCTGCTTTCTGGAAAACGGCATAGCCCTTGATACGGTCACCAACGGTAACACCTTCGCCGTTATCGTCTTTACCATTAAGCAGGGGCCTATCATAAGCAGCGGTTAGTGAACCGAAGTCGCTGGTGGCGTCCTTACCGAAGGAGCTTTCTTCATGCGTACCACCAAACCAGACATACTTGGAAGTACGGTTTAGAACGTCAGCATAGTAGTTCAGCGCGCCTTGATAATCCTTGGCGTTACGGGCTTTGGATAGACCTTGGTATTTCTCTAGGACCGTGCCTGCTTGACCAGACCACTTGCCTAGCTCATCGATCACCACTAGGTGAAGCTCGTCGTTCTTGCCACCCTTTGAAGCAACATATGAAGACGTGGCGGGGGCACCAGTATACGTGGTGAACGTTAGAGCCGTGTCCGTACCTTCAGCGGTAGGGGTCTTGTCTAGTTCGATCTCGGTAGCGGAGGTGACGGTTTTGATATGGGTGCCTTCAGCGATACCGACGCCCTTAACAACCATGCCAACGGCTAGGTTAGCTGAAGTAACAGCACCTTTGAACGTCACCTTTGCGTCGGTGGTATTGAATGAACCGACCTTGTTCTGGGTAATGGCTGAGCCAAATAGCTCACGGTATTTCCATGTTTCAAAAGTTGCGCTATCGGCAAATGAAACGCGGATGGAGTTACCAAGAGCACCAGGATATTTGGCGATGAACTTTACGCCAGTTAGGCCGCCAACCTTAGCTTCATGGTCGTCGGTGTTTTCGATCAGGGGAGCGGTACCACCGTCATGGGCATTACGTGCATCTTGGCCGACTACGCGGGTTAGACGCAGGTTGTTGCTGTAGGCCAGATATGAAGCGGCGGTTAGAAAGTCCGTAGCCGTCTCATCGTTGGGTTCACCAAAGACGAAGACCAGGGTTTTCTCGTTATCGATGACAGTGGCTTCGTTGACTGGCCCCCACTGGAATACACCAGAGAAAGCACCGATTGACGTAGAGACGGCTGGAACGATCAGGGTTAGATCGGTCTCTTTAACCTCTACGCTCGGCGATAGGGAAAATGATGCCATTATAGACCTCTTTGTACAAAGGAAGTTGAAATTCTGAATAGAATTCTATCTGGTTATTTATTGACCATGGCCTTGTAGATTTCCGTCAACATGGCCCGCATATCCTTCACCTCATTCTTGAGGGTCTGGAATTCACGTTCTCTATCCTGCTCTCGTAATAGATCAGCTTTCCGTTTACGGTACCGCTGCAGCTCTTCCTCATCAATGTTCAGGATAACACCTGTGCTGCTATCCCTAACCACATCATCATGATCTTTTACTTTGATATCCATTTCATTCATCCAAAAAGAAACCCCGCCACTAGTGATTTAGTGACGGGGTTTTGTCTATTACAGCCTAGAGCTATTAGCCTGCTACTGCGATTGCGCGCAGTTCCTTCAGCGCGGGTCTGCGTGCTGAGTTCGTTCCTTTCAAAACAATCTTGAGTTGGAACTCGTCGAATTCAGGAATACCCTCTACCCGACGCTCATGCTCCGTAAACGTGTCATTGTCGAAGGCAACCTGCGACGCGACGGGTTTCATCTTCGTCCAGCCTTTCGTTTCAATGTCGCGGTTAGCAGCCGTGCGATACCAGACCTCGATATCGTCATTAGTAGCCTTGTTCTCGCTGGTGTAGACGCGGAGGGTATCGGATGCTGCCTTCAGGCGGATAGACTGCGTAACCACCTTACTTGCAGCAATACCACCTTCGGGTTGCTCTTCCTTATCATTGTCAGGCTTGTTCAATGCTAGGGAGGCCACTACTACGTTATTGTCGTCCAGTGACATCATCGGGGACACGTAGTTATTACCCGTCTTCACCGCGCACCGTACCATCATTGACTTGGACGTTTCGTTATCAGCCGTTTGAACCAAGCAAACATCCTGTAGCGCATTATCGTCCTTGTCCTTGATTTGGAACTCGGCTAGTTTAACCTTCGGTGTCTGACCACCATCGAAGTCCTTACCAGTAATCAGGTTAGCAAAGTATCGAACTTCAGCCTCTGGTGGGTTGAATGTATCGGTTACTAGGCGGAATTGATTATAGTTGATATTGGACTCGATGTAGACGTAGCGGCCAACGTCCTCAAATTTACCAGTCACAGTCGCGGGGGTTGCTACCTCAATGGTGTAGCTGTTGATCCCGTTAACCGTCTTGACAATCTGATTACCGTATACCTCCGACATCCTGATGCCGTTGAAGATCGTTGCTGCGTCTGCACTTTCCGCAATCATGGTAACTGCTGATTCGGCGCTGATCTTGACGATATCGTTTACCGCCATCCCGTGGGTGGGATGTTCAATCGTCAGGAATCGACTACCTGCTGTGGTACGGAATGCGGAGAGTAGCACCTTGCGGGTTGCTGCCTTGCCGTTGTTTTCAAACTTCCAATCACCAGACACCGATGTATTGAACTTGGCGCGATGGATACGGAACTTCAGGTCTTCGAGTTGGAACGGAGTCCACGTCGTGGCGTTCTGTGATTTGAAGAGGGAGCCCATGGAAGGCTGCTGGCCTACGATGCGATCCTCATTAATCACTTTCTCGCCCATGCGGCTGATGAACACGCGATACTTTGCGCTATCACCAAATACAACGATACAGAACTCTTTCCCGCTAGGTAGCCACACTGGATGGTCAAACTCGAATGACGTCGCTACCGTGCTGTCTTTTGAAACCTTAACATCAGCGGCGGCAACCGCAACCATGGTGCCAGCGATACGCTCACTAGCTGGCATGCCGTTCACCATTTCCCGTAGCTCAATGAACACGGGTGCTTCTGGGTCTTTCGTCTCAAAGAATAGGTCAATCTTCGTAGCATACATGCCAGCCGATTGAATATCTTTGGTGAAGAAGGACTGTGCCAGCGGATCTCCCACCTGCTGCTGACGATTAAACCCAAGATCAAACTGACTTGAGTTGCCGTCTTTTACCACCGTTACCCGCGACATGCTGTTAATGCGGTTAACCGTATTCGTGGTAACGTTCGTGCGATCTATCTGCTCCTGCATCGTTACTAGCACGCCAGTAGACCGATAGTTAGCGGAAGCTTCGCACTCAGTAGCAGCGTCGGGGAACTTCAGGACGTTGACATCGGCTAGTGCAAAAGTCTTCGTACCAGAGCTGAACGTGTTAGGTGGTAGCTCAAATTCACCTTCCACCGTACCCATATTGTCGCTGATTAGAGCCGCGCCCCATTGACCGTTTACGGGGCGACACCATTGATTGACGTCAGTAGCATCAAAGGTTGCCCAGTAGCGGGTATTTGGCTTTGCGCCTTTAACCGTGAATCGAATCACGCGACTACGCATATAGGGGATGATACTATTCCCTAGGAAGCGGGTGAATTTGCGTTCATGCGTCTGCGTCACACTAGTGACAGATTCACGATAGTTAACCAGCGTACTAATGTTACGGTTAGTCGGTCCGATTTGAGACCAGCCTGCGAACTGCGATGCAATCTGGGATTGCGATACACGCTGCACGCGCCAGTTGTTCTCCACCACATCACGGGTCTGCGTCTTCGTCAGGTTAGTGACGTTAGTAACCGTCGGCTCCCACTTGGTTTCCATCCACGAATCGGAGGCGGGTGCCATCGTCATCTGGGGATTCCATTTGATGATCAGATACGGGTTGATGCTTTCCGTGGTAGTAGCATATGGCTGTTCGATCTCTACGACGTGGCTATATGGTAGGAAGACCTTACCGCCTTTGACCACATAGTTTGTTGAGGAGTTTCGATTCAGCTTCAGGCCGATTGATTCGCTATACTCCATCGCACCGAGCATGTTCTTCTCAGGGATCAGGGTAGCTTGGAAGCCGCCGTCGAATGGGGAGAACACACCGAAGTCGCTGAAGTCGGAAACGAAGAAGCCAGACTTGAACCGATCCAGACCTGCCGTGTCCGTAATCTTCATATCCTTGGTTTCCAGCTCACGCATTGTTAGCGTAGTGTAGTATTCCAAGTTTTCGATACGGCGCTCGAGTTGGCCGATATCACGCATGGTGTAGCGACGGTTATCGTCCTTGACATACTTGACGTATGCAGCCTCGCGTGTATATGCGGGAACGATCAATGTAGCAAGGGACATGGCGTCTACGGGAACATCGGGATAGCGTGTAATCCCAGGTACACCGTATACGTATTTGATTTCACCGTTCTTGTAATATACAACGCGGTCCCAACGATCAACAAAGTAGCTCGCATCATATACGATTGACTGACCCGCAACCGCGCTCCATGTCGTCAGTGCGGAACTGAATGGTTCGGCGGCTGAAGCAACACCGTTACCGTTAACCACAACATAGACCGTGGCGGTCTTACTAGCGTTCTTGCTCGCGGTAATACCGTCCTTGTCTACGCTATTGACAATGGTATTAGATTCAAACCCGTCAGAATGAATCCGCGATGCTACACCGATTACGTTGCTGTAATCGTGCTCCAGATTGATCAGGGCCTCACCCTCTTTGATTTGGCCTTTCAGAATGAAGAAGCCGTCACGTGGAGACTGGCGGAAGTCCAGATAGTCGCTCAGGATATAAGCTTTCTCCTTGGTGCGGAAGACAGGGATGCGTCCGATATGGGTTACGTCATTATCGTCCGTCGGGTTATCCTTCAGGGATTCGTAGGAGTCTACCGTGAAAGCTTCGCCTGCGCTGTGCAGGAAATAATCATAGACGACCTTGATTTGACCAGCAGGGGCGGCGAAACCAGCTTTAGCCTTCAGCAGCGTATTTTGATAGAAGTCCAGCGTATCGTTATTGACAAGCTCATAATACTGGGCAACATCCGTATCGGTGTCCTTCGGCTCAGTCGTCTTGTTCTTGCTCATGTAAACGTGCTTGATTTTATACACGTCCTTATGCGCGAGGACCATATGACGATCAGACGGGGTCTTAATCAGGGTGAAGCCTTCTGCAAGGGTCTTGCTACGGATACTAACCGCTTTCTGTAGCTGCGCGCTGATGCTGAACGTCGCATTAGGATACTGGACGTTATTGATAACAAGCCGTTTGCCGTCGTTCTCGATGTTAACAATGTTCGAGAAATAAGCATTGTCTACACCCGTGTGGGCTGCTACGGGGCGACCGACAAACACACCATTACCAAGATGATCATATACACCGTATCCCTGTGCGTTCGTCCGAATCGTGGCAGTGAAGCCCATCGGAGTCGTTAGCTCAAAGTTACCCGCAGCGTCTTTCGTCGTCTTGACATTGGCGACGTCCATCTTCACTAGATCGCCCGTGCCATCAGCATAGGATTCTTTCTGGCGGATACCCGTGGCATAACCACTAGCAGGGGCTTTCTGGACTTGAACCGATTTGTCAAACTGGGCGGCGGCTTTGCTCTTCTTCACAAAGAGGTGGCTGTTCGCACGATCCCAAGCATAAGGGGTCCAGCCGCTATGGGAGGTTAGAGGTAGGCCGTCGTCTACTTTGAAAGTTGACACCACGTTCTGAAGCGTCACCTTCTGCAGGATCGGACCGTTGCGAAGGTCGTCCAGTTTCCATCCACCTAAATGCTGCCATCCATAAGTCTGGGACTGTGAAAGATGGAACGAACCGAATAGCTTAAAGATGGTCTGTCCGCTGATACTAATGGCTTCTACGTATTTGGGAATCACGTAGCCCATGATATCGGACGTATTTTCCTGACCAGTCGTCAGCCATAGCACGGGGTGTTTTGAAATGTCGATGAACTGGTTGCCTGGGGCGAGGTAAACATATTCCCCGTTTTCGTTTGACTGGATGACGTTGGTGGCGACCTTCACGCTATCAGTCGTGCGGGCCTTGTCAGCAGTCAGATATAGGGAGGCTAGGTTCTCAACCTCATATCCTTTCACGTAGGCTTTACCTGCTGTGATTTCAATTGCCAGCTTGTTATCGTCGCCGCCTTCCTCTTTGGTTTTGAAACCAGTTGGGTGAGCGTCGTCTTTCAGGTGGTCTACTACGCGGATATCGAGACCATGAACCGCATAGTCCCCGCTTTCGTCGTAGGTCCGACGCGCTAGGGTGTCTTCCAGCGTATTGTATTGAGTATTGAGCTTCGCAACCCGCAGGGCACCGTCTTCATAGCGCACTAGCTCGATGAAGTCTGCTGCCTCTTCATCAAGGCCAGTCGTCACTAGGTTTAGACCGATATAGAAACGGTCTGCACCTACAGCTGCTTCGTTCGGGGAACCCGCCGCATTGTCAAATAGGGTCTTATCGTCATATGCGGTTTTAATGCCCTTCTCTACACTGAAACCTGCTTTGGCAGATAGGGTCTTGACCTTGTTCCAGCCGATCAGGGTTTGCTGACGCGGGGTATAGACAAAGTAGCCGTCAATGTAGAAGACACCCTTTTCAACGACGAGGAAAATAGCAGGACCAGTGGCGGGTTCATTGTTCTGGCCTTTCTCGGCAACGGCAACTTTAATCGTGGGTTGATCGGCGACCTCTAGAGCTAGGTCTCTTGAGAAAGCAGTAACGTTCTGGACCTCGCCCGCTACGGTCTTCGTCGCACTGTTCTGGTAGCGGACCACCGCTAGGACTAGATCGCCCTCGGCTTTCGCCATCAGGACGGTAGCGACAAGAGCATTGCCGTCTACGTCTTGTGTGAGCTTCACACCTTCCAGCTTCTTGATCAGCTCATGGTCACCATCAACATTCTTCAGCAGGACATATTGTGCGTCGGTGTTCAGCTTGCTTTGACCTAGCACCAATGAACCCTGCTTGAATAGATGGGTTCCGACGCGGCTGATTTGCTGCTGTAGGATCTCCTGTAGCTGATTCAATTCCCGCGCTTGAACGGCATAGGACGGCTTGAAAAGGATTTTATGGAATCCTTTCCGTTCGTCGTAGTCGTCAAAGTACGGCTTTGTATTGAAATTCTCGGCCATATTGGACTCTTAAGGTTAGTAATAGACTAACGTATTTACTATTAGTCTTTCAGATTGAAAACGGGGAGGCACCAGACCGATTCAAGACCGACCACATCCCCGTGCTCCATAGGAGAAGAAGCCAGAACTTCAATAGTGTATTGCTTCGGGGAAGACGGCATCATGACATGAACGGTCTTCCCGCTTTCAGACGTTACTAGCTGATCGCTAGGGAGGTTGCCCTCAACGTTGATTAGACCCATCTGCTCCTTTTCTGTCCAGCGCACGAATGTACCGCTACCACCATTCCACGTCAGCCGTTCACCAGAACGGAACTCGGGGTCTACACCAGTATAGCAGTCGTTCATACGAGGTAGGAACCGTTCACCTTCCGTATTCATGGATACTAAGCGGGTTCCATAGAAGCGCACTGCATAGTCGACATCTTCGGGTTGAAACGTCATGGAGACGGCAACATGGGTTGCGTTCATCTTGTCGGCGACCTCTGGGGTAACTGGCAGCCAGTTGGAATCAAAGAAGACGGCCAGCGAATCGAGGTCAACCGTCTGAACATATTCCCACACACATCCATCCGAAGTCATCACCTCATCCAGAATCGTATAGCGCGGCTCTACACCACCAGCACCAAACCCCTTGGATTTCAAACGCCAGATTACTTCCTGCGTCTCGCAGTATACTAGGTCGCCTTCCTCGTACACCCCGTTTTCAGACCAGACCTTGTATGGGCCGATGACATAGCTCACCTCAAACGGCAGTACCTTCTTTGCAAAGATATCGTCACCGTCTTTCAGCGTCCGTGCCTCGCCCGCCGCCCATGGCGTGACGCGGCTGCACGTCATGTAGATATGTTCCTTTTGAAAGCGTTCATAGAAGGCTTTCGCTTTGTTGGATACAGGCATCGTCTGTTCTCCGTTGTTGATTAATCGTATTTACAAACGACAAAGGGGTTGGACCCATTTGGAACCAACCCCTCTATTGTATCACTGTACTTCAGGCTTGACAACCGCTTCGTATAGCTGCTCAAAATCGTCTTGCTCGTCCACGTTGTCCTGATAGCTCTGCTTGTGAAAGACCCGCGCCATCTTGCCGAGGAATTTCTTGGGAATCTCGAACTCCTCTGCTAGTGCCGCGATCTCGTCCTTGATCAGGTCTTTCTCCGCCTCGATCCGAGTATAGCTGTCGCTGATCGTCTGGAGGCAGTTCTTGATCCGTTTCTGATCTTCGGGGGAGCTTGGGATTACTACTGATTTTGCCATGGTGATTTCCTTATAATAGGATATAGGGGTTCAGGTGAAAGAACTCATTCTCATAGATGCCGTTCAGGTAGACCTTATCACCCATGAAGGTAGCAGACCATGCGATTTCATGGAGTGATTCGGTTTCGATACGCTGGATACTAACGTAACCTTCCGATTCGATCATTTCCCATCCGTGCCATTGGCGAATCGTGAAGCCGCCGTCTACGATCTCATTCATGGGAAGCTCTTTCATCAGCTCTTGGAGCTTTTCAAACTTCCAGATCATGATCTCGTTGTCAAATTCATCGGCGGGGCGCTCCACGTAGTTTTCGTCGTCTACGATGGGCTGCTCGGGGTTCACATCAGTAATCCATTGCATGTCGGTATCCTCTTGTGAAGGTGCCGTTATAGTACCTTCCTCAAGATCAATAATCAAGTGAACTTCTTCACGGGTTGAGACATTCAATGACATAGCGGGCCTGTTCTTTGGCGTCCTCTAGGGCGTTATGATGTTTGTTGGCGTCCCGCTTGATTTCAACGTTTAGGAGGCTTTGAAGAGTCCGTGCGTCCATTACATCCCAGTATTTCCATGGGGCAGGTTGATTCAAGACCTGTAGCATTGCCGCCTCTACATTGATGACGTCGAACTGCGGCCCCCACGCCCAGACTTTCTGCCCTTTGAACCGCTGGGCATACTCATAGAACTTGTTATAGGCTTCCTTGGCGGGTAGCGCATTCCTGATAGCCTCTTTTAAAGCTTCGGGGCGCTGTCCTTTCCACCATTCCAGAGTTTCGGGGTCCGTATGTAGTCCGTGGGCTTTGGAATCGGCGGCGTCGATGGTGACGTAGAATTCATCACTAATCGTTTTTGAATCAATATCGAATCGAACCGCACCAATTGACAGGATGACGCAACCTGCCCGACGGCCAAGGGTCTCAACATCAAACATCATCCCGCTTAGGTTTTGAAAACTCATTGTTAATCCTTCAATGCGTCAAGAGTTGCTTTATTGAAAGCCAGAAGAGCTAGTGCATGCTTAACCGCCGCCTGTCTGTTCTTATGAACGAGACCGCTTGTCTCTTCATGGATCGTAGCTGGCCAGATACCAGTGTACGGGTTTAGAGGATACCGCAGATTGGGGATATAGTAAAGCTCACCGTCGTTAACCGCTTTCGGATCAGGCACCTCGAAGGTGATGCCGTTCACAGTTGCCCGCTTCGGTGGAGGGGACGTGGGCTTCTCTTCGGCCTCAGTATACTCTAGGAAGTCCAGCCATTCGGGTGACGGGACTTCAACCCATTCTTTCTGATCAGGTGACCAGTACCATTTCCTCATTGCCATTTCTTCATCTCCTTTTTGAACTTGCGGAATGCCTGCAGGTTGCCATACAAGCATTTAGCCTCGTCCTTGGAGGGGCTGAAGATATTCACGATCAGCAGCTCATCGTCGAATCGGAAGGGCGTGCAGTTCGCCAGTTCAGCCACTGCAACCATGGTCTCGCTATACGGGACGCATAGGGCAATGTGGTCATCACGCACCATATATTTTACGCGATTGACGATATAGTGCTCTGGGGTGTCCTTGTCTACCACGTCTACCAGACGTGGCATGTTCTCATCAAATGGCACCGCCGATACTGAAGTCCCGTAACGGTCATAGTGACACTCTAGGGCCTTGCGCACCGCCTTCTCATAAAGGTGGCCGTCGAAGTTGTTCGAGTGCAGATACAGGCTGTTGTCCTCATTGTCGCGGGTCAACTCAGACAGAGCACCTTCTTTCACATGGGAGATAACAATGGGGGCGATGGCCTTCAGATCCAGCAGGTTATAACCTCTGTGGTGGAACATGAACGGCTCATCGTTCTGGAAGGTGACGCGGAAGAGGGTATTCTGTGGACCATCCTCCTTGGAGCTTTCCATAATCGCACTAATCATGGTAGTGGCCACGTCATCATAGAGAGACGCGCCTTCTTCCAGAGACCGCCTGTAAGTGATACACCCCATCAGGTGAACATCGTTGGTGCGACCTTCGTTATAGACCTTCTTCATCAGGAACCAGAACTTCTCGTACTGTTCATTACTGAAGAAGGTTACACCGTCGAAGGTATGCGAATGGTCGCGGAGCTTGATGAACATGATTTCAGACCTCACCCGCTACCAGCAGGCAGTATTGTTCGATTGCAGCCAGTCGGCTATTGATGGAATGCAGAACTTCGTAATTATCCGTAGAGGACCGTCGGCTGATGTAGTATTGGCCTTCATTGTGATACAGGTTGATTACGGCCCGTGATGATTTTGAAAGGGTCTGAAGGACAGGAACCGCCTTGCCGATCATCCCTGCATGAAGCCGTCCGAAGATGTCCCGTGCTTCCTCTTCGTGGCTATATTCATGGCCGTTCACTACGGCCCCACTACGTCGTACAATGATCATTTTGCTTACCCCTTGATGAGCTTCAATGTTTTGCAGACATCATACACCACTTCCATGCGCTCGTCAAATGAAACGATACCCTGAGGCATAACAAAGTAGCGGTTTGCGGGCAGGTATGCTTCAGCCGCCTTGACAATCAGGTCATTGATGATTTGCTGTGATTCTTGACTAGCCTTCGTAGCGTCCTCATGATACGGGATACCAGTCTGGATAATGAAGGTGAAGTCCTGCAGGACCATCCGTCGGACAACCTCGCCCAGCAGTCTGTACAGGGCTTCGATATGGCTGCCGTCATGATCGAAGGTGTTCATTTGCTGGCGGAGATAGTACGTGCTGTACGCATATACGTCCAGCATCGTCCGATCAAAGATCGCGTTCGGCTCGCTATAGATCAGGATCTTCGCAATATGATGCGTAATCATTTCCTGCTGGGCCAGTCTGGCTTTGAAGCCTTCGGACCCAGTCATGGATTCCATGGCGCGCGCGGACTGCTGGGCGAACGTGGACGTTACCTTCGTCTCATGGAAGGGGAGACCGTTCCGTGCTGCAAAGGCCCGTGCCAGAGTCGTTTTACCAGTCCGATGCGCACCGCTGAAACCGATCTTTTTCATTTGGAAAGCTCCGTTGATGGAATGAAAACATGATAGCAAAAAAGCCCCTAGGGAGTCAATCCTAGGGGCTGTGACATATTACTGATTTTCCATATCGGGGGTCCACTCACCGTTGAAGGTGTGCCCCCAGATTAGTTGCCGATACTGAATCCATCCTTTGAAGTTACCCGACCATAGGTTGCCATGGATGTCCTTATGTGTGACACCTAGCTGCCCAATCTGGCCGTTCATCGGGGAGGCGCAATGCTCGAATGCCGATGAGTGTTTGCGGGAAGCGCCTACTAGGCGATCATAGAGCTGCTGGGCCTTTTCAATCGAATCGTCCCGTTTCCGATAGGAGACCTGCGCGCAGCAGGATGAGGACACCTTGAGTGCCGTCTCGCGGTCATACTTGCTGTCAGGGGTCCAGTAGCCTTGCTCAAAGTATGGGGTGTGCCAGTGGCCGACCTCTAGAATGATCGGGGTTGACGCTGCCCGTGCCGCGTACATTTTACGGGCCAGTTCCTGAATTTCGGGCTGGGCTGACGATTCACACCGAAGCCAGAAGAAGTTACCCCACTCCGTAGCGGTGGTGATGGTCTTCACGGTCTGGAACGGCTCTAGGATACGGTTAACGATTTGCTTATGCGCGCCTTGTGAGGACATATACTCAGCTAGGTCGCACGCGATATCCTTTGCAACATTCCATGCGTCCTGTACGTTCTGACGCTGTTCGCCTTCTAGTTCACCGTTGGCCTGCATACCCGACTGATTCTTACCCCAGTGAACAATGACACCTTCTTTGTCATTGCGGATAAGCTCAATCATTTTTGAAACAGGGATTGCACGGGAGGATGCGGTGTTGCGGCTCAATTGGCGGTGAGTGTTCATCTCCGACAAAATCAGTCGGGGATATTCCAGCTCAAAGGTGGTAATCCGACTACCGTTCGGCGCTAGGCTATCGGCAACGACGCGGGCTTTAATTTCCATATGTCAAATTCCTCTATAGTAAAAGGACCGCCAGTATACGCTACCAGCGGTCCCGTTGTCAATCCTTCAGTGTCCAGTCAAGCCATCCCTGTTCGGCGGCATGATCCATGATCAGGTTAGCAAGCCCGCCAGATTGAACCCATGCACCTGTATACATCTTGGATAGGTCGTCAAGGTCGTCCACAGTTCCGTGGCGTAGGGACTCATAGAGGTATGAGTTCTCGCCCTCGTAGTATTCGTAGACCGTCTTCACCCCACCTTCGTCTTCCTCGAATTCGTCCCACGACAGGGTGATGGGTCCGCAGTCGTCCTCATCGGGGTCATAGAAGTCATCGGGGTCTTCATCCCCACCCCATGTCATGCGCCCCATTAGTGATACATCCTCACTACCAGAGTGTCAATCGTAACCCCGCATACCTTGAATTTGAAAAGCAGGCCGTTCTCGCCATCGGGGACGATATGAACCGAGCGGATACCGTACTTTGCCAGCTTCAGGACCATCTTGTCCTTCTGACGCCACGTACCGAAGCCCTCTTCGAGGTAGACCATACCAGCATTGAAGCGGGTCTCTTCGCAGTATTGGAGGGCGATACCTCGGTTCCCAAAGAATTCTTCCGTGCGGCGATATGCCATTTTCAGGTCCAGTGCGTCGATATCATACGCCACTTTGCCGTTAACCCGCAGTTTGAAGCCGACGATTTGGTAATCCATGGTATGAACTCCGATTGATGGTTGACTATGGGAAGGATTCTATATGAACCCTTCCCGCCCGTCAATACTCAAACCCAAAGATTCGTGAAATATTTCCCGAAGAGGCGGAACCCGTTGGCCATTTGCTTCTGGTGTTCCTCCCGCAGCTCATACGATTTGTCAATATCGTAATATTGCTCTTCCCAGTCATAGTTGGGCTGGACCTGCTCAAGTGCCCAAATAATCTCGTCAACAACCCACTCCCAGCGGGCATGGATTTTTTCATCTTCCGTCAGATAGGTCGTGACGGCCTCTGGCACGTCCTCTTCATCTACGATAGCGGAGCCGCGCATATCCTCGCGCATAGCCTTCAGTAGCGGTAAGGCTGCTGCAGCGATGACGGTATAAGCGTCGAAGTGGTCCCAGGGGTCGAGCTTCACCTTTACCGTGTCTTTCCGCTTGGATTCGATCCATTCGAAGAGGTTTTCAAGCGGCTTGATCCGCGAGAATCGATTACCCCATTTCTCGATGAAAGCCTCGGCGGCTTCGGGGTCTCTCCAAGGGTTCAGCGTGCGGGCCAGGCTGTACGGACCGTACCAGTTACCTCGGGCTTTGTAAATGAATTTCATTTGACGTTCTCCATCATGGCTTTCATGATTGCGCTATAACGCACGCGCTTGACCTTGTTGTCACCAGTCTTCATCTTGTAGCGGCAGGTGCCTCCGTCTTCAATGTCGCCTTTCAGAACTTTCAGGAACCCGTCGCGGTCGGAAAGGATGCGGCCAGTCGAATCGACATAGTATTCGGAGGTGATGTGCTCGAAGCCTTTCAGGCGGTTGATTTGGATGCGGGTTACTAGTGCCATGGTGCTGTACCTCAATGGTGTTGAAAGTGTGCTCATTATGACGGGGTTGCTTTCGTTTGTCAACCCCGTCTATCGGGTGTTTACAGCCGACTAACCGTGACTTTGGTTTCCATCTTGCCTACTACCACATCGCGGATGGCCAGCTTGACGAAGAATACGTCAGGATACGTAGAAGCCAGACGGTCTAGCTCCTTATCACAGCTCTCTTCGTCGTGGTGTGTCTTCGGGTTGCGGGTAATCCGAATCACCCCATTGACCAATTTTCCGATGATGAAGCCGCGATTGGAAGGAATTTCATCACGGTCTTCTACGGGTTTCGGGGTCACGCCCAACTGCTTCATAATCATTCCGATTGAAATGGGATAGAGACGCCCGTTGTTCCCTGATACGACATTGACCATCCCATGGGACAGGACTACAGGATAGACCCGCTCGCCCTTCTCGATGATGTAATAGAGCTTCTCTTCGGTTAATGAGAAGTAATAGTTCTCAGCTACCCAGTGAAACCCACCTAGGGTGTTCACCTTGACATTGACCTTCTCGCGTTCGGCTTTCCCCTCTTCTAGAGCATGGTCCACACACGCGGAGACAAGGTTGCTCATCAGTGTAAAGGGACATCCGTATTCGTCCTTGTTTTTCAGACGAATCTGGCCGTTACGTTCGATGGTGATATACAACCGTTCACCGTCCGCGCCGCTTTCAAAGACCTTTTGTTCACCGACAGAATAGAAGAGGTTGTCGGCAACCCATTCATACCCCTTGACTTTGGAAATTTGGACGATATCCCTCATTTCTGCACCTTTTTGTGTGACATATACCCTTCCATCTTAACTACGATGAAGGTCTGATCGGGGAACTGCTTCAGCATGTTGCGTGCCATGGTCTCGGCGGCTGCTTTCGTCTTGTGCAGAATGGGTTCCTCTGCAAAGCGAATGATGCCGTTAATGGCGTAGCCGACAATGTAACCAGCCTTGTGGCGTTTCACTCGGTCGCGGTTAACTGCATAGATCGCGGTAACTTTGTCCATTTGTCCTTAACTCCTATGAGTCGATGGAGTGAACTATACGCTCAAACTTTTTGAACGTCAACCCCTAGCTTCTGTAGGAACTCGATGCCTTCAGACGAACGGTATGCGTTGCGGTAATAGACGGTATTGATACCGCAGGTCTTGATAGCTTTAGCGCATTCCATACACGGGGCGTGTGTGACAAACATCACGGAGCCTAGGGCTGGCTGGCCATCGCGGGCCATTTTGAAAATGGCGTTCTGCTCAGCATGGATGACTTCGGCACGAGTCGTCAGACCGTCGTCGGTCTCATGCTCACAGTTGTTATCATAGTCTGGTGGTGTCCCGTTGTAACCAATGGACAGGATACGGTGGTCCTTGACGCACACGGCCCCCACCTTGAGCTTGCGGGCACTTGAGGTCTGGGCAACCGTCTCGGCGATCCCCATATACAGGTCAATGAATTTCTGTTTCACGTTCCTTCACCTTCTCGGTGTTGACTTTTGGCGGCTCAATCTTCTTCAGCCACTTTACGGGGATTATACACTCGGACACCACCTTCCCGTCAAGTTGCACTAGCTGATATCCGATGATGTAGACAATGCGTCCGAACAATGGCCATTCACCGTAGGTCTTCCCCACTGTTACAATCTTCCCGACGTTCTTGGATTCCTCTCCCTTCGCACCTTGGATAACGATAGCCAGATCTCCCGCCTTCAATGGTTCCATATTTCAAAACTCCATAAAAGAAAAGGGGCCGCCCATGGTAAGGACAACCCCCTATAGGTTACTGCTCTATCTAATTAGCACTGACCTGCGCCGATGAACCACACGGAGGTAACTTTCGGTGCTTGATTGGTCTGCTCAATCTTGAATCGGATGATTGAGTTGCTCGGGTGAACCGTTAGAACCGTCATGCTCTCACCAGCAAATACGTTCCCAACAGCAGCATTCCATTTTGCCTGCTTACCTAGGATATTATTAATGGAGAAGTCCATCAGACCACCGTTAATCCGTGCGTTTCCTACGTAGGCAGCATAGATGTAGAATCCACCAAGCCACGTCGGGAGCTTAATACATCTAAACGTACCAGAGGGTGTCTGATTGCCCGCTGCGCCGAATGCTGCACCTGCTGCTTCTGGACCACGTTGCAAGGATCCTTCTCGATACTCACCGCCGAATGCTTTAAAAGCCCACTCCACCAGCTTCTGGAATACCTTCCGCGTTACGAACAGGTCATTAGACCCTGGTAGTGCTGGGTTCTCCACCGTACTAATGAACTGGGTCAGGGTGTTATTCCTATGTGAATCGCCTGTTACGGAAGCCGCCGTCTCGAATGTCCAAGAGCCCTTACCCGTCCAGTTGAGAATCTTGTTACCAGTATTCGTGTACGAATTCAGGTCGGTGGTCCCAGCCGTTGGGTAAACCGCCATGTTCATATATCCGAAGTTCGGAACATCCCCATCAGTGGCATAACGGGCCGTGTGCTGCATACGTCCTGCCGTGATGGTGTGTGCCGAACGGATCGGTGCTTGTGGGATGATACATTGAACGTTATCGTAGCCCTGTGGCGTAGACGTATATGCGTCCACGTTATTAATCTTGAACACGCGGTCCATTAGACCACGGGTCAGGATCAACTTAGCATTGCGCGACAGGTATGGGGTGTTGTTGTTATAGTTCGCCGTGATACCACCACGGAAGTCCGTGTTAAGCGCGATGCGGTTAAGGGTCAGCGCCGACGTGGTGTTGTAGTAGAGTTTATCCTCTGCCGCTGCCCCTGTCGTTGTTGAATATGTAACTGGGTTAGTAACCGAAGCTTCCCGTACTTTCGTGTCTACGTAATCGCGGTTAGCCGCATCATATGCGTCCGTCGGTGCTGACACGTGGCGGATGCGGTTATGCTTCATGTCTCCATCAAAGGTGAGATTGAGACCGCGAATCGCGCTATCAACATAACCCTTAGTGGCGGCACCGTCGTCGCGTTCTGGCGTTGCAAGACTGATTAGTTTATGAGGCGATGAAGGAAGACCACCTATGATATAACCATCGGCTGTCGGGTAAAGTATATCACGGAGAGCAGTCTTCACATATCCACGGTTGGTGGCATGATCGTCTGCCGTCGGGGCAGCCACACCACCGATGGGCTTATCCTCGGCATCCCAGCTCGCCTTAGTCTCGTCAGCATACGACATGTAAACATCGAGGTATTCCTTCAACACCTTATTGTTCACCGCATGAGTCGTATCATGGCTGTCTGCTACGTTGATGATTTTCTGGCCACCAGCATTAAACGTTCCCGTCATCGAAACGGTGCCGTCTGCTTTCAGGACACCACCCAGCTTACCGTCAACATAGGTGGTTGAAGCCGCTGCGTTGATCTTTCCTAGTAGCTCGTCTGTTAGGTCATTCGCGGAAAGCCCCTTACCTGTAACAGCGTCTACCTTATTTGGTAGAGCTGATTCGATCCGACCAACTTTTGCATTCAGGTCTGTTAGGTCACTGGCCGCTGCTTTGGAACCGATTGAAGTCTCTAGATCGGAAACCTTCTGAACCAGCGGCGTTACCGTGCTGGATTCTGCTTTGGAACCGATTGAAGTCTCTAGCCCGTCCACCTTAGTCTTCAGGCTTGATACTTCGCTGGCAGCAGCTTTCTTCGGAAGCTCTTCCTCTAGGGATGATACCTTCCCGCTAACAGTCTGTAGAGCCGAAGCTTCAGCCTTACCAGCTACCGTAGTTTGTAGGGTCTGTACTTTGCCAGTCAGGTCGTCCGTTGTTTCTTTTGAAGCCTTACCAGTGAGAGCCATCTCATTTGCGGTTACTTTCTTGGCTAGTTCACCTAGCTCGTCCTTGGTAACCCTCTTATCGATCTCGGCAATGTTATTGTCGATCTTGTTCCCAAGTGCTAAATCGGAGGCCTCCAGCCGCTGAATGCTCTTTGCAATCTCAGTAGCGTCGCCGCTTTGTTGGCCCAGGCGCTGGACCCGTTCCTCTAGGCCGTCTACCCTACCACCTAGTTCGGTAACGGAAGCAGCCGAAGCCTTATCACCCAGAGACGTCTTCAGGGTCTCTACGCTATCATTGGAAGCATATCCTTCTGCAGCCGTCTTGAGCTTTTGGATTTCCGTCTCATGGCCCGATACCCTAGCATCAGTAACCGCAAGGTTCTCGGCGCTGGCTTTCTTCTGAATATCCGTTTCCAGACGTTCGATTTCGGAACTATCGACCTTTGAAAGGATCGAAGTCTGAAGAGCTTTAACCTCGTCCTTGTCTGCTTTCGTCTTGAGGCCGTCCTCAATCGTCTTTACCGTGTACTGGACTTTGGTTAGCTCACTAGCCTCGGCCTTGCCTTCAATCCGTGTATTGATGGTCTTGAAGGTCTCATTATAACCGTCGACCGTCCGTTTCAGTTCGGTTAGATCATCGTTGGCCGCCTTAGTATCGACCTTGTTTGATAGCTCTTGGACTTCATGCTTTGAAGCCTTACTATCGATGCTATTAATCTTGGCCAGCGTCTCGCTATCCAGCGTCGGTCCTTGGCCTTGTGAATCTCCCTTGTCTGCTTTCCCGTCAACCCGTTTTGAAAGGGCCGTGATTTGATCACCTAGGGTAGTTACCGAAGCGGTGGTGGCCTTAGTGTCAACCGTTGTGCTTAGGGCGTCGACCTTCTGGCTTAATGTTGATAGATCATCGGCGGAAGCCTTCTTACCGAGTTCTGTTTCATTGGCACCTACGCGAGCAGTTAGTGCGGTCAGCTCAGTAGCGGAAGCCTTGCCCTGAACCGTGTTTGAAAGTGTAGCAAGCTCGGTGGTGGTAGCCTTGGACTTCATGGCTTCCGTGTTTGCGTTAGTGGTTGCCCTGACCCCTTCGATGGACTGCTCTAGTTTCTTTACCGCTGCGGTATCAGCTTTCCCGCTTACCGCGCTGTTAGTAGCATTGAGCTCTACCTTGGTTGCAAAGTCGTTTAGAGCCGAACTATCCGCCTTCCGATTCAGAAGACGGGTTAGGTCTTCACGTAGCTGATTCGTCAGACCCGTAGCAACCCCAGTAGCGGCGTCAAGAGTCGTCGCCGCGTTGATCTTGTTTTTCAGGTCTGGCGTGAAGCCTACCTTGTCAACAATTTGCGCAATCGTTGCTTTCTTTGTTTGCGATCCGTCTACCAGAGGAACAATCTCGCTACCGTCCAACTGTTCGTCTTTAGGTAACTCCCCGATTTTCACTGTATTAAAAATATCCGCCATTTCTGCCTCAAAGTTTGATCAATGAATCACGGTAGAAGGCTAGTAATTCATCTCTACTGATACCCAACACATTATGTTTATATTCGCTGTAAAGATGGATTTCAGGATTTCCAATCGTCGTTACAGGATATGAGCCGCCGTGAATAACCACATTCCCGTGACCGTTCACTTCGGAGAACAGCAGCTTGTGCTCTAGGTCTGCGTCAATCTTGTTATTGAAGATGACGTTGTCTCTCATCCCGCGACATGCATACCCGTCATCATTAGGAGCATTGAATGCCCGATGATATGGATATGGAAGCTTACTATCCCAGTCGCTTTCGATTCCGATACACGCCCGCTGCCAGTTCCCTTCAAATTTGTTATCTGTAATCCAGTTGAAGGACGACTGTACACCGATATATGCGTGGTACTTTGGACCTGCGCCGTTTACCTTGGTGTGGTTCAGGAAGAAACGGTTATGAGTGCTTCCTACGTAGGCTTGTAGTAGACCTTCACCATGTGCAACCGCGCTTTCCAGCACGTTACATCCGACTTCGTTATAGCAGGAACCGTAGGCGAGGTGGATACCAGCGGAGACGTTATCAATGATCCGATTGAAGTGGACAGCGTTGCGGCATGATCCGTCTTGCATGCTGATCCCGCGAGTATTGTTCTTAAGCGTGCAGTTGTTGATTTTTGAATCAACGACGCTTGAGAACATGACCCCATAGTAGCCACCATCCACCGTCGTATGGCTTACCCGAATCTTTGATGCTGGGATTGTGCTTGCTAGGGCGCTATGCGCCGACCGCCATACCGTGCGTGCATTGCCATCAAGTAACCCGTCAATGCGAATAGGGACGGGCGTATCTTTATCGGTTCCGATTTTGGACATTACATTAATGTCCGTGATGTTCACCTCAGAAGCTGCTCTTTCCCTGCCTCGGACGAGAATAGCCGCGCCCTTTTGGATTCGAGAATCTTTACCCGAACCCACAAAACGAATACCCTGAATATCGACCTGATTGGGGTCGAGGCAATGGATGATAGCTTCATGATGCTGGAATTCTCCTTCTGCGATGAAGCGACCACCTCGAATCATGCCGTGCGCGTTGCGCCAGAGAAAGCCGCTCCGTGTCTCGTTTGCGTCGATTTTAAAATTAGTACCACGCGAGTAAATCCCTCGTGCGTGCGCTGGAATAGTAACCTCACCCTTGATTGTAATTGAGCCATCACCAAATTCCAGCAGTTCACCAGCTGGAAGATTGGCGAAGGCCCGTCGAAGGTTCTCTGTTTGGTCACTACCGTCTAGCGTCACACCTAGATCAGTAGCTCTCATGATTGATTATTTTTTGCTCAGTTGGGTAATCACCACCGTCATATCTGGTAGCGGTTGACGGGTCTCGCCTACAGTTGCTAGGGGTAGACGGACAAGACGATTCGGGATATTCGTACCGAAGATGAAGCTAAAGCCTGTGCCAACTGGAACCGCTTTTGATGCTTCGCGTGGTCCCTTGTAGCCGTCCATCGTACCCTGAAAATCGTGCAGGTAGATCTTGGTCTCTGACGGCTCGGACGGGATTAGTTGACACATATACATGCCTGCTTGCTCTAGCGTCATCACCCAGTTGTCTTGTGCTTTAACAGCTGGATGGGTTAGGTCAACCGATCCTAGGTCGGAGGTCGTCAGTGTAGCAACTGGGACTAGGGCAGCACCTGCAGCAGGTTTCGCGCCTGCTTGACCGTTTGTATATTCAAGCGCACAAATGAATTTCGGGAACGTCTCTGCTGCTGGAGTTGGTGAACCGCCGCCCTGTGGAATCTTCTTGATCTCGTCTTGGACGAACTGCTTCGACGCTAGGTCTTTCGTGGCATTAGTGATGGCAGTCGTGACTTCAGCGGTGGTAGCGGCGTCATTCAGCTTCTGGGTTTGCTGTGGCGTTAGTCCAGCGGCCTTGGCAACGATTGCATTCACCGTCGCCTTCTTCGTAGTGGCACCGTCTGACACTGGGACTAGTTCATTACCCGTCAGGGTTGCAGCCGCCTGTAGCTCATCAATGGTAACAATTTTTGGATCAGCCATTATTCAACCTCGATCAGATTATTTTCAGTTGTCAGTAGTGCTGCGTCGTTAGCACCTGAGAGAACCCGCTTAGGAGTCTTCGGATTCGTCTTTGTAATTTTAATCAGGATATCACCATGGAACTTAATGGCGGTATCTGATTTACTACCCAACACCTCGTCAACAGTAGTCGGAGGATTGGGCTTCGGATTTGGTTTAGGGGGTTTAGGTGGTTTCGGAAGAATGCCTTTCCCGCTGTAGATTGAGATAGCGGAAGCAAAATCACCGTAGTCGTTCCAGTCTTCGATATCCCTGTTACGGAAGTCCTCGGGGATATTATCCTTGGCCGACTTATATGCGATATGGTACTCTTCCCATGAGTCGTTACCGCTTTCATAATGGGCTTTCTTCAATGCCCCGAAAATATCCCATGCGACGGCCCTTGGTGACATGATGGGAACGGGATTACCTTTTACATCAACCGCGTTCCGATATTTCACCCACTTCGCGCCCCCGTCTAGGATGGCAATTGCTCTTGCCAAGAGTGCTTTAGCATCCATAGAGAACCCTTATTGATAACACGCTATTATTTAATTAGCTTTCTATTAGCGTCCTTATGTATCCCAGCAGCACCAGCAAGCGCAATCGCATACGAGTCTACGATATCATGGACGGGGCTATCCAGCTTATCCATATAAAGCCATTCTAGGATATCCACGCCCTCTTTCTCTTTCAGGGTTTCTACCATGGCTTCCTTTTTCGCGTTCCCTTTCCCAGTCCAGAACTTTTTAACCATGGTGGGGGGGACAACCTCTGGATAGATGCCGAAACACTTCCATAGGTGATATTTCAACATCATTCCATTCTCGGCGATATTGAATGATAGACCAGCGGATGCACCGAAGGCATAGCCCTCCATGATGATTTTAGTCTCGGCGTTCACGTGAGGCTGGATGTTCTGACAGATAGTCCGTGCGAGGAACTCATACCGTTCTGCGTCGTTGCGCCAGCCTTTTTCGATCAATGTTCCCTTATAGTTCCTAGCTTCTACTGCATGCTTTTTCTTAGCGTTGCAAAAGTAAAATCTGGAATTAACAAACGAGTCGCCTAGGATGCAAACGGCTGGCGAGGTGTAACTATAGTCAATGCCGATGATATTCATTTTTGAGGGTATCCGTTTAGGGTATACCCTCATTTATCCGTTAACGAATCCAAGGACCGCGCACGGCTTTTGTGGTGGCCGTTCTCTTCCCTTTCCACACTTTCGGCTGGCTGGCAACCCGTTTCCATTTTGAAAATTCAAGCATGGCCTGTACGCCCTTGAAGACGCGGGAGCCGATGACCTTCAGGACATTGATACCCGCTAACACCATCGCGTTGATATCCTTCTCCTCGATATCACTGGGGAAGATCACCACGCGCTCACCTGCGTTAATTGCTTGCTCGATCCTACGGCAGGTATTCACTGACCTTGCCTCATTATCCCAGATATGAATGGCGTTCTTGATCCCCAAACCCCACTGCTTATAGGCCAGTAGGTTGGCATCCAGCGTGGCAATGGCATTAGGAATGAACAGGCTATCAATCGCGCCTTCTACCACACAGACAGGCTTACTCAGGTCTAGATCGTTCAACCCGAAAAGCTTCGGTGCCGTCTCATCCACTTTGATCGTGACGTAGCGTAGCTCACTTGCTTGGATTGCACGGGCGATCATGAGGACTAGCTCACCTTCCTTATTCGTCTCTACGAGGATGAGACGGGGATCGTCTGGGACAACCTGATCAAGACCAAGTGATTGGACAAACTCGCGGAAGTTTTCCGCATACCAGAACTTATGAAGCTTGCTCTTTGGAATCTTCCGCGACTTCAGGTATTCGCGCACGGGATGGATACGCGATAGCTCTTCTACGTGGGTTAGCTTCTCCTGCCATGCCTTTTTAGCAATCCCACCTTCTACAGGTTCGGGTAGCCGCATGATATCCGCGAGTTCTGCCGTATCGTCGCCCTTCAGGGTCTCTAGCGTATACTCATCATAGAGACGCTTGTTCATGAAGCGGAGGAAGGTCTTGAACTTATGGTTCTCGCCGCAGTTGTGACATTGATACGACAGCAACCCGTCCTTGTTACGATAGACGTATCCCCGTGCTTTCGTCTTGCTCTTGTCACTGTCGCCACAGTAGGGGCAGCGGCAGTTCCATAGCATGGCCCCTTTCTGTTTGAACATGGATAACTGTCCTGATACAAACGAAAGGTATTTCTGCTGCAAGAAAAGTTGTTCCATAGTGATAATGCTCCTATGATAGGAGCCCTGATACTACCATAGTCCTGATGGGATGTCAAAACAAAAAGCCCCTAGACCGTAGTGGTGTAGGGGCTTTTTTTCATCATGGAATGTAGACCTTCAGGGCTTTCTCTGGGTCTTTACCTGCTAGGGATGCGGCCTTGTCGGCGCGCTGAATGATCGTATTGAAGTATTCGATAACCTTCGGATCGGGCTTCGGGATCATTTTCACGTAGGAAGCCATCTGCTCGTGGGCTTGTTTGGAAGCCTCTTTGTAGAATGCTACGTCTGGTAGTGCCATTACTTCTTCTCCTGATTAATGTAGGCTTTAAAGCCCTTGATTTTCTTCCGCGTAACTGGATCGATTTGTCCAGTCTCTACGGTAGCGTCATTGATTTTCGGCGGGATCTCTTCCACCCAACGGACGACCGTCTTAAAAGACGGCACGTCCAATTGTGTCGCCACCGCTGGTCCTGTGACGTTCGCGGGCGTGTCTTCGTTCATCACCTTCATACCTTCCTTGATTGTTTCCATCTGCGCCTCGGATAGAACTACGCCCTCCTGCTCAAGCCCTTCTTTCAAAAGAATAAGGGAAGCTGTGGCTGCGGCCGTCCATGTCTTCCCGAACGGCACCTTCTCTAGAGCCCGCTTCATGTTGAAGACCATCCGATGAAGGTATGTAAACGCGTCCTTCTCCTCGCTGGTCTTCAAGTCCCTTGATTTCTTCAGGAGGTTCCCCCGATCATCGATGATACCCTGTTTATAGGCCGCCTGCTCTTTCCATGGCGTGCATAGCAGGGTAACGATTCTAAGTGCATATGCAAAGTCTGTCAATCGGGAAATACTCATTCTAAAGCCTCCTTCAGATCAGACCGTAGCCGCTCCGCGAATTGATGAATGAAGAGACCCTGCTCATATCTGGCAATCGGATGATTCCCCAGCACGGTAGCGAGGAAGGTCATCATCATAGCATGATGTTCTGGCGGTAGCAAGACGAAAAGTGTATCGGTTACAAACTCGGTGCCAAAGCAATTACAAGCAATAATGAACTCATTAAGGACCAGCCTGCTACGAAACTCTTTACCTTCAGCGTGTTTGATGAAGTGACCCGCAATGGATTTAATCCTGTTTACCTCGCGGAGAAATTCACGTGTATTGTAAACAGGATTCTTGTAGAGTTTCGCGGCGACTAGTTTGTAATTGTCGGCCGTGATTTTCATATCAGAACTCTTCGTCCTCGTCGTCGAGATAGAAGTCTTCGTCATCAGTCTCCCACTCATACTGCAGCTCTAGATCGATCTCATAACTGCCGTCATCCATGAAATAGGTGACGATCAGGTTATATTCGGTTTGATCCTCGGCTTTGTAAACGGGGATATTGAAATTCACGGCCTCGCCTTCTTCTGGGGTTTCCAGATCGGCTTCCACCTGCTCTAGGTCAGCGCCGTCTAGGTTCATACCATGGCGCTTCAGGATTTCATCCGCCTTCCGAATCCGTGCAATGGTTTCGTTGACGTCGGAGTAGAGGTCATTTGTTAGTTCGGTCAGCTCATCGTTGATGATATCCATCTCATCCGCGAACTGCTCTAGTTCATGAAGGTTCATTTCTTCTTACCCCTCTTCGGTTTCGCTTGGGGTTGTTCTTCGGTGGCTTCGGTTTCTTCAGCCACCTCTTCTACGTCTTCCTGCTCTTCTTCGACAGGAATTTCTTCCTCGTCTTCGGTTACGTATGCGTCAGGATGACAACCCTTGATCAGGGAAACTAGTAGCTCGTTCGTTTCTGGATGACGCCAACCTGTGTCAGTTGGGATCGCGTTCGGCTCCCACGCTGGCGGGTTCTTTGTGATATCTGGTAGTGCCATTAGTGAATATCTCCGAATTGAGTGCATCAGGGTTTGATGCTTCTACAATCAATTTATAGAGATATAAGGCCGTCTGTAAGGAAAGGTTGGCGGTGCCATACCAGAAGTCACAGAACTCACCCTTAACAGCAAGAGCCCTTACTTCACTAGCTGACAGGAACTCATCGTCACGGTCTCCCGATGATACCAGTGCAGCATATTTGAAACGGGTCTTTTGGCGTTCCACCAGATCAAAATATTTTCCGATACGATCCACACCAGCTACCATGATGACCCTTTCATAGCCATGTTCAGCCAGCCAGCGGAAGACGTTCAGCGGGGTCTTGACAGTGGCGATATCTGGGAACGTGATGCTAGGTGCCTCTTCACGGAATGCTTCAATACACGCGTCTCGTTTGATATCAAACGGGATCGGGTTTTTCTTGTCGCCTTCTGAACGGGAAAGAAACACCATTCCGTCCCCGTTGTTCTCTTCAGCAATCTGCTTAATGGCGTTCACCACGCGGATATGACCCTTAGTAGGCGGGTTCATGCGGGCAAAAGCAAAGACGGCAGTTTTCATGGTGTCCTCTCTAATGAAGATCCGAGGATACCACTACTCTTGCCGTTTGTCAACTCACCACGTCTTGTCCGCGAACAGGTCTTTTTCCGTGATGATTTTGAAATGCCAGCCTCGGTCTAGGCAATATTCCTCAGCAGCCTTCCACTTGGCAAGATTCTTGCTATAGGTGGTCACCTCATGAAGCAGGGTCTTCTGCCGTTTCCCTTTCGTCTTCTTCGGCTCTTGGGTCTGGCTGTATGGCTTCACTTCAATCATGACCCGCTGTTTCTTCCCATCCTTCGTGACAAAGGTCACCATGAAGTCAGGGAAATAACGATGATGCTTGCCGTCCACCTCCCAGTAATATGGGACGACGAGTTCCTCAGAGCCCCATGACGCCACTGAAGGATGATTGTCAAGGAAGACCATCAGCCTCTTCTCCCATGAGGAGCGGAAGATGACGTTGGATGGGTTCCCTTCGTACTTTTGGGGGTTACGAAGGGAATAACGGCCTTGGTGGAATTCCATTAGTGGATTTACTCGGTCGGGTCATCGATGAATTTCGGAACAGGCATCAGGTAGTCCTCATCCCAGTAGCAGTCGATGAATTTCAAATAGAATCGTTCCTTGTCGGCGTCTGGAGCAACCTTCTTGCGTGCAATCTCGGAAATATGATGAAGAGTGCTACGGCAAAAATCACCCTCTTTGGTTCCATTCTTGGCAGCCATGCGATCAAACACCTTGACGATATCCACGACCTTGAAGTCCCTGATGGACAGGGTGTTAGGTGGAAGCTCAAGGTTCTCGATACCATGCTCGATCATCTGGAGAACTGTCTTGCTCTTCTCTTGGAAGTTGAATTTTTTCCAGTGTTTGTCGAAGGCATTAAGGAAGTCGGGATCATTATAAAAAGCCATGATGAAAAGTCCTCATGAAGTGGTGTATATGAAGGTATCTATAGGGATGTTTTGAACACCAAATGAATACCAGATCATCATGGGCGGGGTTGTGGTGTCCTTAATGGTCCTATAGGTGTCCTTAAGGATTCATGATGATCCTATAGTGTCCTTAATGAATCATTGTTCCTAATATCCATGTAGGCCCAAATTCCCCGCCTATGGCGGGAATTTGGGCGTTCGATGGCGGTCCGCATAGCGGCCGCCATTCGAACCTT